>Ga0247608_10004065_pt1 | contig 16633 bp, 8 predicted proteins | sample 176DNAGHGlowgp2_FD_193490 | JGI IMG/M metagenome (GOLD analysis project Ga0247608, IMG submission 193490) | Sheep rumen microbial communities from Palmerston North, Manawatu-Wanganui, New Zealand - 1766 DNA GHGlow gp2 | ecosystem: Host-associated > Mammals > Digestive system > Stomach > Rumen ... | reverse complement strand
TGTAGATAGGTAGTTCCGGATGCCGTTTCCGAGTTTGTCGGGCTTCAGACGGATGAGCTGTGCCGCCGTGATGGCCATGAGCAGCCAGATGAAGGTGTGCAGTAGGCTGATAGCCTTGGCCGCCCTATCGTCGAGAGTGGTCTCATTGCTGAGGATCATGAACAGAATACAGCCCAAGAGCAGGGCAATATACCGTTTTTGTTCTTTAGCTACTTTCTTGCCCAACGGTTTTATGTACCGATATGCGGGCAGCAGCAGCAGCGCGGCAATGCCCCACAGGAAGAAGAAGGCCAGGAAGTAAATCACCAGATAGAACAGCGTTGCTGAGTTTATTATTCGGTTGTCCTTGGCCAACGTTTCATCGTCGTCTGACAGCTTTTGGAGGAAATCCGTGGCAAACCGCTCTTTCATCGCGGTCTTGGCCTCACGCCAATAGAGTGAGGGATTCTTCAGGATTTGCATCCATGGGGTCTGACCTTCCATGAACACGCTGTTTTGCAGTATCTTATAGTAATCCTGGGCATAGTCGTAAGACTCCTTCATGCGCAACCAGGCCTCGATGTAGTAGGTACTGTCGGCCATTACGATGTCGCGCGTCTGGGCATAGATCGTCAGCAGTCGCGAAGCATAGAAGAGGCACGAGTCGCGCTCCACCTGGCCTATTTCGCTCAAGACGAACGGCGAACTGCTTGTCACACTCGCGGTATCCTTCGCTGTGGTGGCTTCGGCTTCGGCTTTCTGCTGCTCTGCCAGCAGTTCTTCCATGAGGCCGGCTTTGGCGCCTGTAGAATCAACATAACCGGGAAGGCTGTCCATAGCCAGCGAATCTCCCGTCAGCGAATCCCGCGTACCGACAATAGCCATGAAAAGGTCTATTTGCTTATTGAGCTTCTGCTCCAGCAGGCTTGCGTTGTTCTCCAAGTGGACATCCAGCGAGTCGTTGTGATAAGCAAGACTGTCGGGCACAAGATTCACGTCCTTCAACTCGGGCGGGAGGCGTCGGAGCGACTCAATCAGTCGGGCATAGCGCTTGATCTCGATGTTCAACTTCGTAACTATGCGGTCGTAAGGGGTGCGGTTCCGGTTGAAGTCTTCGTACTCCTTGGTCACCCGCTCCAGAGCATAACTGATGTCGAAGGTATAATCCTGTTTCTGGGAATACAGCATCAGCGACTGGTCGTTGCATTTCTTGGCAATTTCCACCATGTTATGGTGCTGCTTGTCATAATACGCCTTTAGATCGTCTTGCGTCTGGGCAATCTGGTGGTAATCATGACTTAATTCCCGCCGCAGATTGGCTAACGAGGTATCCAGGTTCATACCCGTAAATACGGCCAGAGCAGGCACTGCCACAATCAGCAATGCCCCAAGGATACAATATACTTTTCGCTTTGTCATAGTTTTTTTATATTAACTACTTATTATGCCTTTATTTGTCAATAGTATCACGCCCAGCGTCATGCATTCTGTGACAGGAACGGCGAGCCACATCCCCTGTGGGAAAAGGAACTTCGGCATCAGCACAAATGCGGGTATAAGGAATAACAGCCCGCGGAGGAGCATACATAACGTAGCCCGCTTGTTTTGCTCGGTGGATTGGTAATATCCGATTATCGCAACATTCATAGCAAAGAATATGGCAGAATAGGCGAACCACGGGAGTCCGCTTACTGCAATCTCGTAAGCTTGAGTGCTTGATTGCAGGAATAGGCCCACAAGTGGTTTGGCAGCCAAAGTGAGGAATGTTGTAGCCAACACGCCACAGACGGTAGCGGTACTCAAGCTCACCCTGAAGGCTCTCTGCACACGGTAGCGGTTGCCCGCGCCATAATTGAAACTGATGATAGGCTGTGCCGACTGTGCAACCGCATTGTTCACCATAAATACTATGGGGTAAAGGTAGCAGGCTACACTGAAGGCGGCCACGCCGTCTTCACCCAACTCCCGCATGAAGACGTAGTTGCCGGTAAGCAGCATCACGGACATGGCCAGTTCGCCCAACATAGAGGAGAAACCACTACGGGCGATATAGCTGATATTGCGTGCTGTCAGATACAAACTGGTTCGACTGAGCTTCAGTCTGAGGTGCCTTACGGTCTGCGCCCGGAAGAACATATACCAGACCACCATCGCTGCGGCAGCGGCACAACTGATTGAAGAGGCGATGCCGCTACCCGCGATACCCATCTGCATCGGGAACACAAACAGCCAGTCAAGAAAGATATTCAGCAGTCCGGGGAATATCTCCAATGAGGCTGCAAACTTCGGCGATCCGTCGAGTCTGATGACGAAGGTGCCAATCATCTGTATGACGATGCAGATGCAGCCGGGGAGAATGGTGAGGAGATAAGCCTGACATAACGGCAAAAGAGCTTCGCTACTCCCCAGAAGTCGCAAAAATGGTATGCGGAACAGGTAAACTGCAGCGGCAATAATTACCATCAGCAGCGTAGCCACATCGAAGGCCTGAGTGATGTTGATATTGGCGGCTTTCTGGTTGTTTCGTGACAGATGGATGCTCGCCACAACCGACACGCCCACACCGAACATAAGCGCAAGGCCCGTAGTAATCAAAAACAACGGTGAGACGATATTGATAGCCGCCAGCGCATTGCTTCCCACACCCTGTCCTACAAATATGCCGTCTGCAACCGTGAAGAGCGATGCAAACACCATCGACAGCAATGTCGGATAGAAGATGCTGTTAAAAAGCGGGGCTATCCTCGACTTTCCAAAATCTATACTGTCCCGTTCCTTGTCTTTAATCTTATCTGCCACAATAGGTTTTATTCTTTCAAATCATGTTAGTTAGGAGAATCCGCTAATTCTCTTCGTAATGCTGGAAGAGGAAGTCGTTGTAGGGGTACTTCTGGACGTGTAGCTCGCGGACGCGGTTGTAGAGGGTGGTGCGCAGCTCGTCGATGTGGGTGCGCTCGCGGGCACTGATAAAGAGGCAGTCGCCATTGAGCTTTGCCATCCAGGTGCGCTGCAGGTCTTCGAGCGAGAGGTTCTCGCGGGTGGCGGGAGTGAGGTCGTCCTCGTCCTTGGGCGTGAAGGTGTAGGCGTCTATCTTATTGAAGATTATCATCGAAGGTTTTTCGGCACAACCGAGGTCGGCAAGGGTCTTATCGACGACTTTTATCTGCTCCTCGAAGTCAGGATGTGAGATATCTACGACGTGAATAAGGAGGTCGGCCTCGCGCACCTCGTCGAGCGTGCTCTTGAAGGACTCGATGAGGTCTGTGGGGAGCTTTCGGATGAAGCCTACGGTATCGGAGAGAAGGAAGGGTAGGTTGTCGATAATAACCTTGCGGACGGTGGTGTCGAGGGTGGCGAAGAGTTTGTTCTCAGCAAACACCTCGCTCTTGGAGAGTAGGTTCATGAGTGTGCTCTTGCCTACGTTGGTGTAACCGACGAGCGCTACGCGAATCATTCGACCGCGGTTGCCGCGCTGGGTGCTCTTCTGACGGTCGATGTCGGCGAGACGCTGTTTGAGGAGACTCATTCGGTTGAGGATGATACGACGGTCCATCTCCAACTGGGTCTCACCCGGGCCGCGCAGACCTACGCTGCCCTTGCCGCCGCCACCGCCGGAGCCGCCGCCCTGACGCTCAAGGTGCGTCCACAGGCGCGTTAGACGGGGCAACATATAACGGTACTGGGCCAGCTCCACCTGCGTCTTAGCGTTTGCCGTTTGGGCGCGCATGGCGAAAATGTCGAGGATAAGACTTGTGCGGTCAAGGATTTTCACCTTCAACACCTGCTCGATATTCCGGAGCTGCTTGGCTGATAGTTCGTCATCAAAAATAACCATTCCAACGGGCTGATTGACCATTGAACATTGACCATTGACCATTGAGTCGGCTGCTTTCTCTGCTATTTCGGCCTGCGCCTCGATAAAAGCGCGGATTTCGTCCAGTTTGCCCTTACCGACATAGGAAACGGCGCTGGGGCCGTTAGTGCGCTGGGTGAAGCGTTTTACGGTCACAGCACCGGCTGTGGTGGCTAAAAACTCCAATTCATCGAGATATTCCTGCGTGCGGCGCTCATCCTGCTGGGGGGTTATTAAGCCCACAAGCACCGCCGTCTCCGCCTGCGCCTCGGTAATGACAAACTCCTTCATATTTGCTTATTTCACCAGAATTACGAGATACTTGCTGGTGCTCCAGAACTGCGTCGGGTTCGTAATCTGCAGCACATATTCCTTGTTGGCATCCTTGGCCAAAGTGTAGGAGCCAGAGGGGTGTGCTGTCATAAGTTTTGCATTCTTGGAATAGAGCTTGATGGTCTTTACGACGCGGATGTCTATGCTGGTGAAATAGTCTTTGTTGAAGTCGCCAGAACGCAGCACGTCGCCGTTCTGCAGAATCTTCTGCTCCTTGAGCTCAGACTTGGTGCCGAACACGAACCAGGCGGTGTTCAGCTCCTTCTCCTGCTGCTGGATGGTCTGCTGGCGGGCGGAGCTCTCTTCCTGGAGGTTGGAGACGTTCTCGGTGAGGTCGTTGATGGTGGCTCCCTGCTGTGCGATGGTCTCGTCGCGGTCGGCCAACTGAGCCTCCAGCTCCTGAACGTGTTTGTTCTGCTCTTCAAGCTGTGACTGCAGGTTCTCAATGGTCTTAGTGAGCTTCTCGACATTCACGGTTGTGGTCTTCAGTTTCTCGCGCAGCTGTGCGATCTTGGCACGGTTCTGCTCCATCGTTTCCTGGATGAACTGGATGTTTTCGCGGATTGTCTCCTTTGAGGAGGTTGCTTCGGGATTGCCGTTGGCCACGGTGATGCGACCTTCTGCTTCGCTGATCTGGCGGAAGCCTTCCTGAACTTCGTTTATGGCTCCCATGATTTCGTTGAGTTCGGCATCCTTGCTCTCGATGATCTGAACGAGCGAATCGCGCTCATGCTGTATGCGCTCGTCAACTTTCTTTCCTTCGTTACAAGCCGTCAGAGCCAGAAGGCAAAGCGGCAGAAAAAACAGTTTTCTCATATCTTTTTTTGATTTATGGGCTTAATGGGTTTAATGGGCATTTATCCTTTGGGATTGCCGCCTAGGATGATGACAAACTCGCCGCGCGGCTCATGCTCCGTGAAGTGAGCTACGGCCTCTGCGAGAGTGCCACGCACGTATTCCTCGTGGATTTTGCTTAACTCGCGACAGACTGCTACGGGGCGGTCCTCGCCGCACACCTCTGCCAACTGCTGCAGGGTCTTCAGCACACGGTGAGGCGACTCGTAGAACACTATCGAACGCTCCTCATCGGCCAAGAAATTGAGGCGTGTCTGACGCCCTTTCTTCTGAGGCAGGAAGCCCTCGAACACGAACTTGTCACATGGCAGGCCGCTGCCTACCAACGCGGGCACGAACGCTGTGGCTCCGGGGAGACAGGTGACCTCGACCCCGGCCTTTACTGCCTCTCGCGCCACGAGGAATCCCGGGTCGCTTATGCCAGGCGTTCCGGCATCGCTCACAAGCGCCACCGTCTCACCGGCTCGGAGACGCTCCACGACACGTGCCACCGTCTGATGCTCGTTGAACTTATGGTAAGACTGCATAGGCTTGCTGATCTCGAAATGATGAAGCAGCAGGCCCGTGGTGCGGGTGTCTTCGGCAAGAATCAAGTCGCACTCACGCAGCACTCGCAAGGCGCGCAACGTGATGTCTTCCAGGTTTCCTACGGGTGTCGGAACGATGTATAGCATATCGCTTTGTCTCTTAGACTGGCAAAAGTACAAAGAAATTGACACCAAAAACTGCAAAAGACGTATATTTTAGCCTTTTGCCGTTCTTTTTAACGGTATTTAAGACGTCGGAGAGGAAGTTTTACCCTTTTCAGTGCATTTTTGTGTGTTTTTCTTTGTGCTTTGCATGATTCTCCTTACTTTTGCGAAGCAAAAATAATAAAATATATGAGGAACGAACGGGAAACAAACGGAGAAATGATGCGCCGAGGGCGCGTCGAAGTGATCTGCGGCTCTATGTTCTCGGGCAAGACCGAAGAGCTTATCCGTCGCATGAAACGTGCTCAGTTTGCCAAGCAGAAAGTGGATATCTTCAAGCCAGCCATAGACACGAGATACAGCGATGAGGATGTGGTGAGTCACGAGGGCAACAGCATCTCATCTACCCCCGTGGAGAGCAGCGCCAGCATCCTGCTTATGGGCTCCGACACAGATGTCATAGGCATAGATGAGGCTCAGTTCTTCGACGAAGGCATCGTTGACGTGGTGAACGAGCTGGCGGGGCGCGGCATCCGCGTCATCGTGGCCGGTTTGGATCTGGACTTCAAGGGGAAGCCGTTCGGCCCGATGCCTGCCCTCTGCGCCGTTGCCGACGAGGTGACCAAGGTTCACGCTATCTGTGTCCGCTGCGGAGCTCTGGCTTACGTGAGCCACCGCATCGTGGCAGGCGACAAGCAGGTGATGCTGGGCGAGACACACGAATACGAGCCCCTCTGCAGGGCTTGCTACGCGCAGGCAAGCCTCTCCCCCAACCCCTCCCCTGTTAGGGAGGGGAGCTGACGGCCCTTCATTGTCGTTATACCGTTATTTCGTTATTACGCCGGCCGTCTTAAACCCTCACCCCCCTCCGGGGGGATACGGGGGGCAAAAAAAAGAGGCTGCGATGCAGCCTCTTTTGCGTTGGTGATCCGCTTGGGGCTCGAACCCAAGACCCCAACATTAAAAGTGTTGTGCTCTACCTGCTGAGCTAGCGGATCCCGAAATCGGGCGCAAAGGTACATAGTTTCTGCGAGCGGAGCAAACTTTTTACCATTTTTTTACGTCTCTTGGTCGTTATCTTCCAAAACGAAGCGCCGATAATAGGAAATTACAAGGGTTGTGAGGGGCAGTGCGATGATAAGTCCGATGAATCCCAACAGGTAACCCCAGACGGACAGCGAGAGCAGGATGACAGCCGGATTCAGGCCCATGGCGTCGCCCATAATCTTCGGAACGAGGAAGAGATCCTGGATGCTCTGAACAACAGCAAAGACTATGAGTGCGGGAATAAGAATCCACCAGAAGTTCTCGCCCGTATCGGCCGCTTTCAGCAGCGAAAGCAGGATTGTCGGGATAAAACCGACCGTCTGCAGGTAGGGTACGAGGTTGAGGAAACCGATGAACATTCCCAGACCGATAGCCATAGGGAATCCGATGATGAGGAAACCGATGCTGAAAAGCACTCCGACGCAGAAGGCCACCGTGGCCTGACCGCGGAAGTAGGAGTTCATGCCGCTCTCCACGTCGGCAACGAGCTGGGCTGCAAACGGGCGGCGTTTCTTCGGGATAAACTCTATCCAGCCCTGTGTGATGCTCTCATAGTCCTGCAGGATGAAGAACATATACAGAAGTACGATGATTGATCCGACGAGACCGATGACGAAGTTTATTGTGCCGGCAAGGAAATCCCAGCAATAGCCGAATACCGACTGCAACGCATTCAGCACATTATCCTGATGAATAAGACTGATCAATTCGGTGTGGTATTGTTCGCGGAACTCCGCAAGGAAGCGCTCTACGTACGGAGCCACGTTCGTGTCGCTGAGGTAGCGTTGGCTGAACTGAGACACCAGGCCGCTCAGCTTGGAGAACTCCTCAATGGTTGGGAGTACCACCAAAAGGACGAGGGCGCTCAGAGCCGCCAAAACGATGATGAACGCCACGACGATGGCCAATATTCGCCAGCGCAGGTGGCATTTATACTGAAGGAATTTCACTAGAGGATACATGAGATATGCCAGCAGCCAAGCGATGAAGAAAGGCAGCAGCACACCGCTCAACATATCCAGCACGTATATTCCGCAGACGAAAAGCAGCAGATAGCAAATCGAGCGGATGAAGCTGTCGAAGGTTATTGGTTGATTGAACATGGTTTATGCTTGTATAATATAAGTGGTGTTGACCTTTGTGTTGAATTCCAGCTGGCCTGCGGCATTTACCTTTGAGGGAACGGTCGTGCCGTCGGAGGTCTTAACTACAGGATTACCGCCTTTCGGCAACTGGATAACTGCCTGCCCACCGAGCAGACTGCGCACGGAGGCGCGGATGAGAGCGCCCTGTTTCCACTCTACGCCGACCTCGAAACCGCCGCGGGCACGCAAGCCCTTCACCTCACCCGAAGGCCACGCATCCGGCAGAGCGGGCAAGAGGCGAATGAAACCCTCATGACTCTGGAGCAGCATCTCTGCCACACCGGCTGTGAAGCCGAAGTTACCGTCAATCTGGAAAGGCGGGTGCGCATCGAAGAGGTTCGGATAGACACGACCAGCAGGGAAGCGGCGGCCATCGCGGTCTGACGGCAGGAGATTCAGCAGAGTCTGAACCAGTTTGTAGGCGTGATTGCCATCCAGCAGGCGTGCCCAGAGATTCAGTTTCCAGCCGATGCTCCACCCCGTTGCCTCATCACCTCGGGCTGTGAGCGATACGCGGCAGGCTTTCCACGCGTCGGGGCTGGAAGAGGCGGATATCTGATGGCTGGGATAAAGGCCGTAGAGATGTGAGACATGACGATGGTGGTCATCCTCGCGATCTGCGTCTTCGAGCCACTCCTGCAGCTGTCCGAATCGGCCAATCTTCATCGGGGGCAGCTGGCTTAAAGTCTGATTGAGAGAATCTGCGAAGGCCTTGTCTATGCCAAGGGTGTTGGCCGCCATAATGGTCTGACTGAGGACGTCGTGAACAATCTGGGTGTCCATAGCGGGCCCGGCACAAACGGCGGGAACACCCCACTCGCCCTTGGGTCCGTGTTCCGGAGAAACCGACGGACAGGTAACGAGGTAATTGCCCCCTGGTATCGGAACGAGGAAGTCCTGCAGGAACTCGGCGGCTCCGCGCATCATGGGATAGGCATCGGCGAGGAACTTACGGTCGCCGGTAAAGAGCCAATGTTCCCAGAGATGGGTTGTAAGCCAGGCGCCACCCATTGGCCAGGCTCCCCAGAAGGGGCCATCGACCAAACCCGTGCAACGCCAGATGTCGGTGTTGTGATGCGCCACCCAGCCCTTGGCTCCGTACATCACGCGGGCCGTCTCGCGTCCCGTCTGGCTCAGGTCCTTAATCAAACTGAAGAGCGGCTTGGCCATCTCGCTCAGGTTACACACCTCAGCGGGCCAGTAGTTCATCTCCGTATTAATATTAATAGTATATTTACCATCCCACGGAGCAAGCAGTTCGTTGTTCCACAGCCCTTGCAGGCCAGCAGCCTGTCCGCCCGGCTGCGAAGTGGAAATGAGGAGATAGCGGCCATAGTTGAACATCAGAACCGGCAGCGCGGGGTCGGGCTCGCCAGCTGCGAAACGAACCACACGGCGGTCGGTCTGCATCGTATCAGCCTCTGCCGTAGAACCGTCCAAATGCAGATGAACGCGGCTATAATAGCGGCGATAGGCATTCTGGTGGTCTGTGAGCAACAGCGGCCACTGCCTTCCGATAACGGGTCGGAGCATAGCCTCCACGCGGTCGGACTCATTGGCGGACACATCGTTGTAATTCACGAAATTCGTGGCGGCTCCGACATAGATAACTACTTCGGTGGCGTTCTTTACGGTGAGGGTGCTGTCGGTGAGTTCCTGAGTGCCGCCCATAGCGTCCACACGGGCTTCGGTGTGCATCCTAACCACGCCCTTCACGCCCTCGTGGTCACGTCCTGCGCCTTTCATCACAAGACCTTTCAGACTGTGGCTGCGATGGATGTCCAAGGGCGACTTGAACTTGAGGCGGAAATTGAGCTGTTTGGCTGTGGAAGCCGTGATGTGAATGGCTACCACGCGGTCGGTGAGCGAGGAGATAACCTCGCGGGTAAATGTGACGCCACGATTGTCTGTCCATCGGGTGGTGGCTACGGCATTTGAGATGTCGAGCGTGCGGGAGTAGTTCTTTATCTCTTTGGGATTAGAACTGGTGAGGTTCTCTATGATCAGGCTTCCAAGAGTCTGATATGGCATTCCGTTGCGGCCGGACATAAATGTACGGTCCATCAGATCCTGAGCCTCTTTGTTCTGGCCTTTAAAAATAAGTTCGCGCACCAGAGGAAGAGCCTCCAGTGCGCGTTCGGAATCGTTGCGGTGAGGGCCGCCGCCCCAGAATGAGCCTTCGTTCAGCTGAATCTCCTCGCGGTCGATGCCTCCATAGACCATCGCCCCGATATGTCCGTTGCCCACAGGCAATGCCTCAACCCAGATGCGTGCCGGCTCGTAGTAGCGCAGCATCTCCGTCCGTTGGTCGGTCTGTCCGGCTGCAGCGACTGTCTGAACCATAAGCAGCAGGAGCACTGTGGCCAGATGTTTCAGTTTCAGGACGAAACGGGTGCCTTTGGTGAACTCCGGATCTATATCCAGCTCGCCGTCAATGCGTTTCGCCATCTTGTAGCAGATGGGCAGGCCGAGGCCGTCACCCTTGGTCAGGTCGCGGATTTCAACGAATGGCATAAACACCGATTCGCGCTTCTCCTCGGGGATAACCTCTCCGGTGTCCGACACCTGGAACTGTCCCGTCTGCGCACTGCGTTTCTTGAAGTCAAGCCAGATCTTGCCTCCGGCAGGAGTGAACTCAGCTGCGTTTTCAAGCAGGTGTTTGAGTATGCGGGAGACGTATTCGCGGTTGATCTTAGCACTCATCTTCGGAGCGTTGACGGAAAGGGTCACGCCGCCCTTGACCTTGTCGCGAATCTCGTCCATCAGGCTTTCGCAGAACGGCTGCAACTGAGTGTCCTCAAGCTCTAATTCACTGGAATCCAATTTATCCAACTGCGACAGCGTCTGAATGTGGTTGGTGAAATCCATCAGCGCACGCACCTCGGGCGTTGCACTATTCAGTTTCATAATCGTTGGAGCTATCTGGGCCGATATGTTTCCGATGAACTTCGCCTTGAGTGCGATATCCTCTTTCGCCATTCGAATCTCCTTCTTCTGCTTGCGCGTAAGCACGATAAAACGGAGTAAAACGATAGCTCCGAGCACCAACGCAGCTGCCAAGATAGCGACCAGAGCCATCAGACCGCCAATCACGGCACGGCGTGAAGACAGTTGGCTGTCTCTCTCAGCCACAAGTGCCTCTCCGTCGGCAATCTGCTGCTTCAAAGCCCCGATTTCATCGGCCACTTTCAGCGCATCGACAGAGTCCTTCCAAGCGATATAGTTGCTGTAGGCCTGAGCGACCATAAACCCGTTGCCGGATCTGCGGGCGTTGGCAATAAGAGTCTTATAGACGTCATCAACCTTGTCGTAGTTCTTGCTGGTAGTCAGTCGGGCCGTCATCTCCTTCAGTACAGCATTACCCTTGGACGTTTGTCCGAAAGAGTAATAATAAACTGCCTGATTATACAGGAGGTCGCTTTTAAGCTCTTCATCGTGCGAGGCAGCCACCTGAGCCTCCATGATATCGAGCTGCTCCTTGACCTTAGCACCGCGGTTCATCTGCTTGTACATCAGCATACGCTCCTTGGTCGTGAGGTAACGCAGGCCTGCACGCTGACTCTCGCTCAGCTTTGACGAGTTTATGGCTTGGTCTGCGAGCCGCAAGAGATCGAACGCCTCCTGGTAGTTGGTACCGCCATAATAGATGGCAGCCGCTCTTGTGGCGCACTCAACACCTTCTTTTATCTGTCCCTTGGATACGTGGCTTTCGAAAGCGCGGATTTCTTTCTGCACCTCCTGGGCTGCGACAGGAGCGCAGCACATCAGCACCCCAGCAATTATTACAATTAGTCTTCGAAACACCATGACTATTTTACGATTTGACGATTTACGATTTTACGATTTAGCGGCCTCTGAATCCCCAATTATCGTTTAATCGAATAACCGAAAGGCCGCGATATATTTTTTCTCTTAAAATTTATCTTTTCTTTTTTCTCTTTTTCTCTTTTTTTCGCCTTCGCTCAACAATTCGTCTCTCCCCAATATCCCCCGCCGGGGGATTATAGGGGGCCTACATTATTATTATCTTCTTTCCGTTGACTACATAAATACCGCGTTTCAACGAGCTTATTGACTTGGCCGTACCTACCTTGTGGCCGGCAATGTCATAAACGTCGCCATTCAACGGGCAATCTGCGCCTACAGGCATAACGGACGCGCCATTGAGTTTCCCGCGAAGCAAAATCCACACATCGCAATCGGACTGACGCTCACAAACGGCCAGTTCATCGCCATCCTGAAGAGCCAGATAAGCCGAGAAGGCATTCACGCTGCGCTGTATGGCGCCGCCGGTGACTTGGAAGTAATTCAGATCCTCGTCTTCATCATATTGCAACGCTGCGCTTCCGGGCTCGATTGCGGCTATTCGCTGGAAGGTGCCGCAAAGGGAATTCTCCCAAAGAGCGCTGTCGGTGAGTTGGGTTCCGAGTGTAAATTCCACCACTTCATCGTTAGGGAAGACGATTACGGGCTGTCCGGGCTGGATGATATTACCATCTTTGACCTCAACCTTCTTAAGACCTATAAACGTCACGGCCTCTTCTGCCGTTTCATCATAGTATATGCTGGCGGGAACATAAGCCTCAGCACCGTTCAGCTGCGTCACGTTGGCAGCCAGAGTCAGGCCGAAGGCTTGCTCCTCGACAGCAGAGCGGCGCATGACAGGATCGCCGTCGAAATCGACATCCACCTCGCGGATATGTATGCTTGCCTTGGTGCCGATTGTGGTGTCAACCCAGCCCACGATGATATTCCCGTTCCAAGTGAACTGGATTGTGCCGTTCTCGTACTCACCCGTCTTGAAGTCGTGGCTCTGCAGAATACTGAATCCCTGACCTAAAGTCTGGAGTTTATAGACTCCCGGCCAGCTGCTCATAGCGGCGTGGGCACTCTGTTTCATGTGAGCGATATACAAGCCCGTGGCCTTGTTCTGCAGGGCATAACCATCCTTCACAGGGACAAAGCGGAAGTAGCTGACTTCCGGCGCATCTGCTATCGTGCTCTCGTGCACAGGATACAGATGCAGGTTGTCGCTCTCGCGGAGAGCCTCGATATCCTCGAACGGGGTGGAGTCGTCGCCGTCCATTATAGCAGCCACGCGGCTGAAGAGGGCCAGCTCACCCTCGCCGTTGTGCTGCACATTATCCTTATCCCAAGATGGATTCTCATCATATTCCTCTTCCGACGGGAATACGAGTTGGTACCACTTGTCCGTACGGGGCTGGATTACAGTTGCGTTCAGACGCTCCAACTCGGTATTGATCATATCGACCTCGTCCTTCAGGGTCTGCTGTGTGTAGAAGCCGGCATCGAGGACATCTATAGCATTACTTATTGCTGTTTCGAGATTATCTGTACTCAGAGAACCGTCGTAGAGGCCCACTGTACCCTCGCCGACCTTGTAGTTGGCAATAACGTTTTGGGCCGTTGAAATGAGAGATTTCAAATCCGTCGGGTCGGCAAATGCACTCTTGAACGCCTCAAATGCCGCATTGAGGTTTGAGAGCGCGGTGCGCATATCTTCCAGTTCCTCGTATGTAGGCATATCAACATATTTGTTGGCAGCCGAATAGGCAGCGAGGAAGTTGCTTACTATGGTCTGGTCCATAGTCGATGCCTGACAGGTGCTCGTGAGTCGGACACCTGAATACACTCTCAGTTCGGAGAAGCAGAAGAAGCGAGATCCGTCGGCGTTGCGGTCGTTGCCGTAGTTGGCAAAACGGACATATTCGTATGAGCCGCCCAGATCGAACGGGCCCATGATATACGGGCTCTCGGCCTGAGTTGTTGGTGTGAAGAAGTCATAGCCATAGAACACCGTGGTCCAGTGGATGCCGTCGGCGCTCACCTCCACATCAATCTTGGTCGGATTGTTGTAGCCGCCCTTGCGTGCCGACACCTGGAAAGCGACATCAGATGCGGGCTGACTGAGTTTCATGCTGAGGTTATGCAGAGTGGTCTGGGTTGCGCCCTCGGCCGGTGTGCCGTCGGGGTTGTAGGCGGTCCAGTTTATTTCGCTGGCAGATGAAGTCCAGCAGGTGTGGAACCAAGTGCTGTAGTCGTCGTCGATCAGGGCGCCGAACCCTTGGCCGTCGCTGCCCCAGCTTAACCCGTGTTCTGCGCTCATGGCGGAGTTACTCTCGAAGTCAGCAGCCGCGAGCGGGGTCACGTTGACTGCTTCTGCCGGCACTTCGTACTCGAAGGCTGCCTTGGATGCGCTTCGGACGGCTGTGATGCGCTCAGTCAGTTCATTATGCACTTCCTGCATCTCCAGCATACGCTGCATCTGCTCCAGGTAAGGACCATAGACATCCTCACTTACCGCAATCAGACGCCACGCACTCTGCGAGTCCTTGCCGCCCGGATAGCCGGTTATTGTTCCCTGAGTTCCTGTGCCGCCGTTGTGTCCCTTCGGGTGAACATAGTTATTTCCGCCGCCATCGCCAATCTGGATATTCATCTGTCCGTTGCCAAGAAGATGAATCTGTGCGCCGAATTCAGCATCATTGGTGAGTTTTGCGGCGCCGTTATTCACACAGACGGTGAAGTACTGGCCCTCGGAAAGGTTCTGGATGCTGTATGTGCCGTCCTCCTTCTTCGTGAACTTCCATATATAAGCGGGGTTGGTGGCGTTCTCACCCAGTTCACCCCAATAAACCACATCCTTCTTGGCATATATGGCACGATAGTTTGACTCGTTCGACCAGGGACTGTAGGCACTTACGATAAGATAATAGCCATCGGCCGGCATCTGCGGTACTGCGTTCTGCAGCTTTATTATCATCGCCTCGAGATTTGCGATGCTGGTTTCCCAATCCACCGTCTGCCCCTTAAACTCCATGTCCATAAGGTCGTCGGTGTTATAGAACATCACTTCATAGTATTCCTGCATAAGCTCATCGCTATAGCCTCCGATACCGCCCAAAAGCACATAATGCCCGTCGTCATCAGTATTTCCGTAGGCCATCGCATCCTCGTACAGTTTCAGATGCTGGTTTATGAGGTCTGCCTCGGCCGTTTCAGGCGGAATCAGGTCAAACCAGCCCGGCATATCAGCCCACGGGCCGTAAAACGGAGTCTTTATGCCGTTGTAATCCAGATCTCCGACATTGAGATAGAACTCGCCATTATTTGTGATGGTGAAGATAAACCACTTGCCGGTGTTGTATTCGTCGGCCTCATCTTCACTTGCGGCCACCGGACGGAAACCCCACACCACAGCAGAGGACTTTTCATCGGTAAAACGGAGGAAAGTTGCGTCGCCTGAGGTGGCAGCGACAGACAGGTACTTGCCACACTTTACGTTTTTGATATAAAAAGCATCGTAGCTCTTGTTGTCGGACGCTATCACCTGCGAGCCTGTGGCTTCAACGGTGAACAAACCCTCATCGGTCAGTTGCGTGCCGTCGTTCTCAAGCGTTATTGGCAGTTCCTTACCTTCTTCATATGGCGTGCGCAATGCGATCCAACGGTATCCGTTAGTCCAGTTTACATCCTGCGTTCTGCGTTCCGAACGTATAAAGAACTGCGCCCCGTCCTGCACACTCGCCAACTGGTTCTCATCGAGATCAGAGTCTGGAACAAGCACAGCCCAAGCAATTCCTGCAAAGAAGAAGAACAGGAAAGCAAGAAGAGAGGTAAGTTTCAGTCTATTCATAGTCGAAGATGCTATTAATTCTTGTCAAAGAAGCTATTAATTCTTAATAATTGCTGTTTCCATTCCGCAAAAGTACAACAGATTGCCCATGTGTGCAAGTTTTTGTGCAAAAAATCCACATTTAATATATTAATATGTGCAGAATTCGTAACTTTGCAGCGATTTAACACCGCACAGCTCAATTATGAATTAAGCATTGTGAATTATGAATTACAATAAATTAATCAGTTTTGTATTTGCTTTCGCCATTGCGGCGACAGTTGCGGCCCAGACATTGACTGTTGGGAGCTACAATATCCGCTACGAGAACAAGGAGGATGCGCAGAAAGGGAACGGTTGGGAATGCCGCTGCAAAAGTATCTGTCAGCAGATTCGGTGGGAACAACCTGACATCTTCGGGGCGCAGGAGGTGCTGCACGGACAACTGCAGGATCTTGTTGCCGATCTGCAGGATTATAAATGGATTGGTGTGGGGCGCGACGACGGAAAAACTAAGGGCGAATATGCACCTATTTTCTATAATCCAAAGCGAATAAAGCTCGTTGAAACGGGGCATTTTTGGCTGAATGAGACTCCCGACCGCCCAGCTCTTGGATGGGATGCCGCATGCATCCGGATCTGCACTTGGGGGCATTTTGAAGACCTCGCAACAGGTAAGGTCTTCTATTATCTCAACCTGCACATGGATCACGTCGGCGTGAAGGCTCGTAGCGAGTCGGCGAAGTTGGTGATGAAGCGGATAACGGAGATGACGGATGGCGGCAAAAAACAGGCTGTGCTGACGGGCGACTTCAACGTGTCGCAGGCAGATGAACTGTACTCGTTATTCATCCAGTCGGGTGTGCTGAAGGACTGTTACGAATGTGCTAAGGAGCGGTGGGCTGAAAACGGTACATTCAACGGTTTCCATACTAACCGTTTCACCAGCGATCGGATAGACCACATCTTCGTCACCCCCGCCACCGTGGTAGAAGCATACGCCGTCCGCACCGACAGCTACTGGCTAACGGAGAAGGACGGCAAGATAACGCGCCGCAACCTCTCGGACCACTACCCCATTTTCGCACGAATC
>Ga0247608_10004064_pt1 | contig 16633 bp, 15 predicted proteins | sample 176DNAGHGlowgp2_FD_193490 | JGI IMG/M metagenome (GOLD analysis project Ga0247608, IMG submission 193490) | Sheep rumen microbial communities from Palmerston North, Manawatu-Wanganui, New Zealand - 1766 DNA GHGlow gp2 | ecosystem: Host-associated > Mammals > Digestive system > Stomach > Rumen ... | reverse complement strand
AAGATAATGTGGGTATTAGTAAATATGAAATAGATGGTACTAGTTATACCTCATCAAGTATTAAACTAAATAAAGAAGTATCTAGTGTTAATATTACCATCTATGATAAAGCTGGTAATACCAAAGCCATTAGTTGTAAATTAGAAGATAAAAGGCCAACTCCGTCAAGTGCTAAGCCATCATCTTCTAGTAAACCTCCAGCTAGTAGTTCATCATATGAAAAGCCAATAACACCACCAAGTAATATTAACTACACTTTTGATACCGATACCCTAAAGGTATGGATTGAAAAAACAAATACTTATTATGTTTCCCATATATGGGTAAAAGATGCTTATCATCAATTAAAAACCGGCCTTGCTAGTAGTTTTGGCAATACACTAGAACGCCCTAATACAATTCTAACGAATGCCACCAATAAAAACAATTTGCAAAGAAAAGCAATTATTGCTGTTAACGCTAGTGGTTTTATTTTAAATGGAACATTTGGACAAGAATATTATAATGCTAATCCATTATGGAATAAAACTAGTGAAAGTCCTATCGTCATTTTTGAAGGAAATGTTTTACGTGACTTTGCTAACGGAAAAATTCCTAATAATGTAGTTACATATGGTTTAAAAGCGAATGGTGATTTAGCCTACTACCAATATAAAGCTGGGACCAATTTAGAAAGTAACATCAAAACTTCTAAACAAATTATTAGTGATGGTGTTTCATATACAATGGGATTTAGACCAGCATTAGTTGATAATGGTCAAGTTTTATCTAATGATACTAGTCCTAATATGCGTCAAGGCTTTTGTCAAATTAATAAAAACAACTTTGTCTTCATTACTAATAACACTACTAACCGTAGTATTGGCTTTAGTTTTAAAACCCTTGGTGAATTAATGGTTAGTATGGGTTGCAAAACTGGTGTCAATTTAGATGGTGGCGGATCTACTAGTTTATTAATTAAAGACAACAAAAACAATATTACTACATTATTTGGAAATAATAGAAATATTGCTGATATATTATATTTCCATGAATAACACTTTCATAATAGTTTAATATACTATTATGAAAGGTTGTGAAGCATGTATCCAAATAAAAATTATAATGGTATGGTTTATCATAGACCTAACCAAAATGGTGACAGATTTATTGGTGGCGGGTTCATTGCCCCATTCTTACTTGGTGGTATTACAGGTGGCCTCTTAGCCCCAGCATTTTATCCAAGACCAATATATGGACCACCACTATATGGACCTTATCCTGTATACCCTGTTCCATATAATCAAAACCAATATATTTATTACAACTAATTTTTATAACACATTTTAAAATATTATGATATAATTATTATAGGTGAAGAATATGAAAAGCAGTTATATTATTGATTACATTAATGAAAATGAATTTAGAAAAAAAGAAAGAGCTATCAAAAAATATAATATGTTAGCGTATAAAAAATTATTATTTGATTATTATCCTAGTTTAAGAGAAGGAAATTTCTTAGGTGTTCTAGTATCAACGAATGAAAAAGATCATATTGATAAATATGAATTAACCTTACCTACCGATAAAACGTTTGTTAAGGTTCATGGTAATATTACCCTTCACTATTCAGTTTATAAAGATAATAATACCGTTATGTTAGAAACTTTAACTCCAGAAGATATCTTAACCGAAGGACATCAAAAAGAACTAACTACTTATAAAGGAGTAATGGTATCTAAAAGTCATAAAGAACTTGATATGTTTAAAATTAACCTTCTAAATAGTATGAATAAGAATGGTTTCTTCCTCTTAAATTTACCAGATTGGTTAATTGCCTTAATAACTATCATAATCTTTAGTATAATTGGAGCAATGATTGCAAAGTTAATAATAAAGTAAAACTTTACTTTATTATTTTTTTATGCTACTATATTAACCCGAAAAAGGGAGTGATTTTATGTCATACGAGGCATATTGTGCTGCTTGTACTTATATGGGAGAAACAGCTGATTGTGGTAAATACTGGTGTGAAAAGAAAGGTGAAGACCGTAAAGCAAATGACCCTAAGTGTTCTAGCTTTTGCGAAGCCTACGGAAGAAGTAATAGCGCTAGAGAAAATATGTATAATAATTCTAATTCAAGTGGTTGTTATCTTACTACAATTATGTGTAAATTATTAAATTATCCTGATGATAATTATTATCTAAATACCTTAAGAGAATTTAGAGATAATGTTATGAAAACAAATCCTAAGTATTTTCCCCTACTTCTTATGTATGACTTTGTTGGGCCAATGATTTCTTATGAGTTAGAAAAAGATCCTAATGGTAAAGCAATAGCAATGACTTTCTTTAGCAATTATATTACTAAATCAGTTGCTGCTATTGAAGAAGGAAAGAACGAAACAGCCATTAATATTTATAAAGCAATGACCAAAGGATTAGCTAACAATTATCATATTAATACTGATCTTATTACTCCAGAAGTAACTACTATCAATATAAATACTTTAGGTCATGGAAAAGTAAGAAAATTAATAAAAAAAGAAAACCATCAGTTTTAAAAACTAATGGTTTTTAATTTTATTTACTAATTCTTTAAATTGTTTACCCCTATCAGCGAAGTTCTTAAACATATCGAAAGATGCTGATGCTGGACTAAATAAAACAATCTCCCCTGGTATTGCCACTTCTTTAGCTCTAGTAACAACATCATTAAGTGTTTTCTCTTGATATATTTCGATTGATTCATTACCTTTACTATTCATAACTGCATTATATATTTTATCACTTGTAGCCCCAAATAAGATTAATTTACTAACATGTTCTAAGATTGGTTCAGCAATCGGTGTGTAATCTAAATTCTTATCATAACCTCCAGCAATTAAAACAATTCTTTCTTTATATGAATTTAAGCCTGCAATGGTTCTTGTTGGACTAGATGATACTGAATCATTATACCATTTAACACCACTTATTTCTCTAACAAACTCTAATCTATGCTCAACGCCATTAAATTTTTTTATCGCTTCAAGTGCTTTATCCATATCAATTAGATCATACGTAGCTCCAAGACAAGCACAAATATTTTCATAATTATGTCTTCCTCTAATATGTAAGTCTTTTCCTTCTAAAATAACTTCATCATTAAAATATATTTTATCATCTAAGGTATAAAAATAATTTGTTTTCTTTTCTCTACTGAAGTATCTTATTTCTCTATTTGATTTTAGATTTTTAGTTATTTCGTTATCAGCATTCAATACTAAAATACCATCGCTATTTTTATAAATATTACATTTACTCTCTATATATTCATCCATATTTTTATGTTTATCCAAGTGGTTTGGCGTAATATTTGTAATTACTGATATTGAAGGGCTTACCGTCATTTCCATAAGTTGAAATGAAGATAATTCAAGAACTACGATATCATTTTCAGTCATTTCATTAATTCTAGTAAATAAAGGTGTTCCAATATTGCCACCTAAAAATGTTTTATAACCACTAGCTTCAAGTACTAAGTTAGTAAGGGTTGTCGTAGTAGTCTTTCCATCAGAACCCGTTATTCCAATTACTTTAGCTGGCGTTAATCTAATTACTTGCTCTACTTCAGTAGTAACTAGTGCTCCTCTTTCTTTTTCTTTGGCAATTTCTCTTCTTGTAGGTAAGCATCCAGGACTTCTAAAGATAATATCAAAGTCTTTAAGTTCTTTAAGCCCATCTTCATGTACTGGATAGTTATATTTACTGATATCTATCTCTATTTTATTATCGCTAAAAATTGTAACATCACATTTTAAGTTATATAGATAATCAAGTAGTGGTAAATTACTAACTCCAATACCAATAATGGCTATCTTACTACTTTTTAATTTTTCATTAAATTCATTTAATTTCTTATTCATGGTCTTCCTCCACAAAATTTTCTAAGACATTAATAATGGCAATCTTACCATAATCATATGATAAGCTTCCTTGAAAATATGCAATATAAGGATCTCTTAATGGACCATCACATGATATTTCAATTGAACTACCCTGTGTAAATGAACCACTAGCCATAATTACTTTATCAGTGTATCCTGGCATATCACTAGGTACCGGTTCTACATGACTATCGATAGCTGAACTTTTTTGAATTACCTTACAAAAATTAATTAATTTTTGAGGATCTTTAAATATTATATTTTGAACGATATCAACTCTCTTATCATTATATTTAGGACTAACTTCAAAACCAATATGTTCCATTACATAGCTAAGTAATATGGCTGTTTTTAAACTATTTAAAACAACTTGTGGAGCCATATATAATCCTAGTAAAAACATTCTGTTGGCACTACCACTTGGTCCTACTTCCTTGCCTTGTCCTGGAACATTTAACCTCTCAGCACAAAGCTCTACTAAATCATGACGTCCACAAATATAAGCTCCATTGGTAGCTATTCCTGCTCCCAAATTCTTAATTAAACTACCTACAACTAAATCAGCCCCAACTTCAGTAGGTTCTCTATAATCGACAAATTCGCAATAACAATTATCTACCATTATAATAACATTTTTATCAATTCTTCTTATTTCTTTAATTATCTTTTCAATTTTTTCAATTGAGATACTTTCTCTAGTTGAATATCCTTTACTTCTTTGAATTGTAATTAATTTTATTTTTCCTCTTAAAAGATAACTATATATCTTATCTTTATCAAAGTCATTATCTACTAAATCAACTTGTTCATATTTAATACCGTAGCTAATAAGACTGCTTTTGTTTTCTTCAATTCCAATAACTTTATCTAATGTATCATATGGTTTTCCACTAATTGATAGCATCACATCACCTGGTCTTAGCATGGCTGCCATTGCTACTGTTAAGGCATGTGTTCCTGATATTAATTGACATCTTACTAAGGCATCTTCACATTTAAATACATCAGCATATACCATCTCTACTGTATCTCTTCCATAATCGTTGTAACCATATCCTGTTGTTCCTTGTAAATGACTCTCACTGACATGATTTTTATGAAAAGCGTTTAATACCTTCATACTATTTAAGAAACTAATATGCTCATATTTTTTAAATTCATCATGTAAATTATCTTCACAGGTATAAACATACTCTACAATACTTTTTTTATCCATAATTTATCACCCTTTATATCAATTCTAACAACATCTCCGCTTTGATAATTATTAATTATCTCTAAAATACTTTCATTAAATTCATCGATTGTTATTAATCTACTTTGATTAATTCTTTTAAGTTCACTTGCTAAATAATCTTTATCCATATTTCTAGTACTATTTGAATCAATCCAATTAGGACATATACATAATACTTTATTACTAGTACTTATTGCCATACTTCTAGACATATTAATAACTCCCGCTTTACTTGCTGAATATAACATACTATACTTGCTATAAGTATCTATTCCATCAGTACTAGCGATATTAATAATCATTCCTTTATTATATTTACTATATATCTTACTAGTTAGGAAGTAACCAATTAGATTTACTTCTAATAGTTTCATAAAATCTTCTTTAGTATTATCTAAAAACAAATTATCGTAGCTAATTGCCGCCATATTAATAAGTATATCTATATTTTTATATTTGTTAATTACTTCTTCAATTTCCTCTTCATTTGTTACATCCAAATGAATGCATTCTACATCATTAACTTCACATTTATGTTTATTATAAGTAATAATTACTTGATTACCTATTTTTTTTAAATATTTGGCTAAACTAATTCCAATATCAGTACTTCCCCCAATTATTAATATCTTCATAATATCCCTCACATTTATATTATATCATATTACAGTTAAAAAGCAGTAAGCATCTTACTACTTTACTTTCTTTTTAACAGTATTATAATTTATTATTTGACTCGCTAACGGATTAGTTTTCTTTTGATTTAATTCACTTTCACTATAGACAACACTAAATTTTTGAAGTATTTCTAAAGCTTCATCTGGATTACTTGTATATTCGGCTAACTTCTTAGTACTTTCACATATTCTTAGTTTATATAGTGCTTTTGCTTCAATTTGTCTAATTCTTTCACGGGTTACTCCATAAATATTACCAATTTCCTCAAGGGTTCTTGGAGAACCATCATAATAACCATATCTTAATGATAAAACATAAATTTCTTTATCAGTCAAGCCACTTTCTTTAAATAGTTTTTTTGTATCAATAACTGAATTGCGAGCATCTATATCAGCTGTAAAATCATCTATACAGATCAACTCTTGCATCTCGGTATCTTCATCATCACCATAATATGCATTCAAACTAACAATTGGTTCTTGAACTCGCTCATATTGAATTGCTTTATTCATTGAAACACGCATTACTTCTGCCATTTCTTGATAGCCAATCTCTGTTCCTTTTTGCTGCATCAATTGTTCTTTTAGATGATTATAAGCGTTAATTTTTTCACGCATTGATATTGGTATTCTGATACTTCTTTCATTATTTTGAATTTCTCTAACTATTTCCGTTCTAATCCAATAAGTCGCATATGTTGAAAAACGAAATCCTAAATCGATATCAAATTTGCTAGCCGCTTTCATTAGTCCTATATTACCAGCATTTATTAAATCCTGAATAGGAATCGTATCATTTAATCTATAAAAGACTTTAGCAATAGAAACGACCAACTTCAAGTTACCTTCAGTAAGTCTATTACGAGCCTCTTCATCACCTTGTTTAACCTTTTTACCAAGTTCTTGCATTTCTAAAGGTGTAATTGGTGGTACACTATCAATGTCATTAAAATATTCTCTAAGTGAATCAACGCTAGTACTATCATCTTCCACCAAAGATTCATCACGTGTTTTAATATTTTTAACCATACAGTAAATACCAATTAAAGTAGCTATATTATTATCATTAAATAATTGAAAAACGCTATATTCTTTAAAATAATCCAGATGATTATCTATAACTAACTCAAGCATTTTGGAAAATATATTATTGTTATTTACTAAACTAATAACGATAGTTGGTTCAGGAATATAATTAAAACTAGAAAATAGACTACTTATTTTTTTAAATAATTACGAGCCATATTGTAACTATTAGGTAAAGAAAAATATTCACTAATATATTTAGAAATAACCTGACAAGCTAATTTTCCATCATTAAAAATTTTACTACCTGCAGCAACAATTCTTGCTTCAATTCTATTTTTAAGATAATTCTTATAATTATCATTATCTTTATAATTATCTTTTGATAAAGCAATTTCATCATAAATAATTTTATCAATTACTTCACTTGAAATACTTAAATAACGATATTTATCATATACATAACTTATCTCATTAAGTAAATAATTGTATATTTCACTATCCGATAATTTACTTAAAATGGTTTTATTTATTTCCATAACGGCCTCCAAAATATGCTCTATATAATAGCATATTTCTATTTTTTTTACAAGCAAAAAAAAAGATTAAACAATTGTTTAATCTCTATAATTCTTCTTCTAAAAATTCATTTTCACAGGTTAAATTTATTTTTAGTTCTTTAAGTGCTTTTTTATCACTACCAGTAACAATATATGTCGCATGGGCTTCTGCATCTTTAAGTTTCGTCAAACATGACATCGCTTTAGCAGCTAATGGATTAGTAACTGAACATATACTTAATGCAGTTAACACTTCTGGTAATGTTAGTCTATCACCTGTTCCCATATCCTTCTTTAATTTTAATATTGGTTCTAAAACGGTTGGCGATAATAAATATATATCATCTGGAATCTTACTTAAATATTTAATAGCATTTAAAATAACTGTTCCAGCTGGAGTCAATAAATCGGTTTGTTTTCCAGTAATAATCTTTTTATTAACTTTAATAGCAATTACTGGTAAACCATTCTCTTTTTCTTTTTTGTCTAATGCTGGTTTAATAACATCTAAATATGTCTCATCAATCTCAAGTTCATTCATTAAAAGTTTGATTTTTTTATAAGTATCCTCATCACATAAACCCATTTTATAATTATTTTGTTCGTTGTAGTATCTTCTCACAATTTCTTTTTTAGATGCTTCTTCGACTAATTCGTTATTACTAATGCAAAAGCCAATCATATTAACACCCATATCAGTTGGTGAAAAATAGACATCTTTTTTAGATACTTTACTTAAAATATTTTTAAGGATTGGAAAAGTTTCAATATCACGATTATAATTAACTGCTGTCTCTCCATATTTTTCAAGATGAAATGGATCAATCATATTGACATCTTTTAAATCAGCTGTAGCGGCCTCATATGCTAAATTAACGGGATGTTTTAGTGATAAATTCCATACAGGAAATGTTTCAAATTTGGCATATCCGGCATTTACACCTCTTTTATATTCATGATATATTTGTGATAAACAAGTTGCTAATTTTCCAGAACCAGGACCTGGAGCATTAACTAAAATAAGTGGCTTAGTAGTTTCTACATACGGATTAGCTCCATATCCTTCTTCACTAACAATCGTATCAACATCAGTTGGATATCCCTTAGTAAAAGTATGAATATAAGTTTTTATACCATTACGATTTAATTTTTTAATAAATTTATCTACACTAACTTGATTCTTATATAAAGTAATTACCACACTATTAACTGAAAATCCTAATTTCTTAGAACGATTAATTAATTTTAAAATTTCCTGATCGTATGTAATACCATATTCTCCCCTAGTTTTATTTTTTTCAATATCTCCCGCATTGATACAGAAGATTATTTCTAAGTCATCTTTAAGTTCTTTAAACATACTAATTTTAACATCATTTTTAAATCCGGGAAGAATTCTTGCTGCATGTGAGTCATCAAATAATTTTCCTCCAACTTCTAGATATAACTTGTCAAATAACTTAAATCTTTCTTTTATTTTTTTACTTTGAATTTTGACATATTTATCATTATCAAACCCTTTTTTCATACTACACCTCTAACTATATTTCGATTAATTCATAATCAGTCGAGCCAAGTCCGATACTTTCAGCATATTCAGTAATATGTCTACCCTCTTGTCTATCTACTCTTTCCATCATTTTGGTATGTCCTGGATCAGTACTATTCCAAATCATATCAATAAATGCTTGATCGTTAGCAACCGGATCTAAAGATGCTAGAATACCAATATCGCCCATTACTGGATCTCCTTGGTGAGCATCACAATCACAATCAACTGATATAGCATTAGCTACCGTAATATAAACTATTTTTTTATTATTATCCTTTAAATAATCACTAACTGCTTTTGCTGCTTCAGCCATAGATTCAATAAAATCTTTTTGTTCATATGGTTTTGACCATGCTGTATCTGGATTAGCATCTTGACCGCAACTATGAATATACGCTTTACCATTTCTTGATGCAATTCCAATAGATTGGTTTTTTAAGTTAGCTCCAAAGCCACCCATCGCATGTCCTTTACCATGTGCTAGATTTAAAATACTATCATAGTTTTTAAAGTTTTCGCCGATAATATCATATTTTAAATGCTTACCATTTTTTACTGGTATCTTAAATTCCCCATTACCATCCATAATATCGACATCTGCAAATGTTGTAAATCCATGTTCTTTGGCTACTTCAAGATGTTCTTTCATATTATTTCTTGCACCAGGATATGCTGTATTACATTCGATAATTGTACCATTTAATTTCTTAACTAGCGGTCCAATCAACGAAGCTTTCAAATACCCTTTTGCTCCTTTTTCACCAGTTGATACTTTAACACCAACCTTACCATCTAATGTTAATCCAAGTTTCTCATAAATCTTAATTAAACTATCACTACTAATTTCTTTAGTAAAATATACTTTACTTTTTTCCATTATTTCACCTCTACTATAGATTATACCATAAAGAAATAATTAAAAAAAGAAAAAAGATACATTTAAAATGTATCTTTATATTACCATAACCCGATTGTCGAAACTAATGACTTGATTGGTAATTTAACTCGTTTCTTTACATCACTATTACTATTTTCAGTATTCATAATTCTATCAATAGCTTTAAATCTATTCTTAATATTCTTATCATCATAGAGAATACTACTAACACTATACTTATAATTCATTCTAAGCAATTTTAAGATATTATCAATTATAATACATAATTCACTATCAGATATGCTATCCTCATAAACGGTAAAGCCAAATGTTTTAGCACCTAATATAAATGGTTCAAAAAGACGACTATCGACATTTTTTAAATCAGAATCAAATTTATAAATATAACCTTCTTTGGTAGCAATATCATATAATTCATTTTTTATTAATCCATTAGCGTTTAATTCTCGATCATTATCTATACATAGTATTTGTTTATCAAATTTACCTAGTTCAGCATATACCCAATAAGCTATTTCCCTAATATCACTACTAATGTTATGCTGGAGCGGAATGTCATCATCTTCTAATGTAACCGTATAAATTTTTTTCATAATCTCCTCATCTCGGTATATTATCTTAGCATAATCACCAACTTTTGTCAAATTACAAATAATTATATGCCCGCAAAGACTGAAAATATAAGTAAAAGAGCTTTAATAAAGCCCCTTTAATTCAACAATTATTTTTTCTTCTATCTTTTGACCAGCTTCTATATTTTGATTATACGCATAACCATAACCTTTAAGTTCATAGTCTACATTCATAAGTTTTAGTATTTCTCTTACTTCTTTATACGATAAACCATTAAAATCAATCATAGTTTTATCATATTTATTTGTAAGTAATACTACTAAATCTCCTTCATATATATCTATTCCTTTATTAGGATATTGATTAATAATCTTATTACCAGTACCCAAAGTAATAACCTTTACTCCATTATCAGTTAATTCTTTTTTTACAGTTGTAACTATCTTATTGGAGTAATCTTCAACGGTTGTTTTTTTTGCTACAGTTGTTTTTTCGTCGATACTTAAATATTTTGAGGTATTAACGACAACTTCTTTTATTGATGGAGCAATATAGTTTTGACCATCTTGTGGTTTTTTATTGGCCATATAGATAATGATTTCTGGATTATTTCCAGGATATAACCCTGCAAATGAATAGATATATTGACCATCACCTTCTAGGTATCTTCCTCGTTCAAAGATTGAAGCCGTTCCTGTTTTACCAATTAAATCATAGCCATCAATATGGTAAGCTGCACCAGTACCCGCTTCAGTCAAAACGCTACGCATAAGTTCTTTAATTTTTTTTACTGTAGCATTAGATACTACTGATGATGATTCTTGTTTTTGATATTCTATAATTGTCTTTCCATTACTATCTACTACTTTACTAACAATATATGGTTTTAACATTTTTCCATTATTAGAAATAATGGTTAAGCCTTGAAGCATTTGAATTGGTGTAATCATAATACCTTGACCATAACCAGCTGTTGCAGCCTCAACATCATAAGTAAAATCAATATCACCAGTTAATTCGCTATCTAAAGTAATTCCTGTTTTTTTACCAAACCCATAATTTTCATAACAAGTTTTAAGTTCTTTTTTAGTAATCACATTTTCAAGTAAATTAGCCACTCCAATATTTGATGATAAAGCATAGCCGGTATCATAACTAATTCTTCCCCAGCCTTTACCACCATTCCAGTCTTTGATTGTTACTGTGTCATTTTCATCTACAGCTGACACATATGTCTTCGAACCTGACATAAATGTATCATTACCATTATATTTACCACTATTGATGGCACACATATAACTAAATGTCTTCATAGTACTTCCAGGCTCATACGCATAACTAACTAATGGATCCATATAATTAGTTAAATTTCTTATATTGGGATCAAATGAAGGCGTTGAAGAATATCCTAGTATTGCTCCGGTTTTCGCATCCATAACCCCCATTACTGTCCATTCAGCATTACTTCTAAGTTGACTTTTTTTAACTTCATTTTCGACAAATAATTGAATACTACTGTCGATGGTCAAATAAATATCAGCTCCGTCAATAGCATCTTCACGATATTCATTCGAATTAGCAATAATGTTTCCGCGACCATCTTTCTCATATTTAATATAACCAGCTGTCCCAGTAAGTTCTTCGTTATAGTAGCCCTCAATCCCTAATTCTCCAACCATATAAACATTACCATCATCTAATTCTTTATTTTTAGTATATCCCAAAAGGTATGATGCATAATCACCATAAGGATAATACCTTTTAGTACTCTTTAGAAAATCAATTCCTGGTAATTCTAAATTCTTAATTGCTTCCATTTGTAATTGACTGAGATTTTTACCACCATTACCGAATTCTACTTGATAAGCATCTTTATTCAATATTTCTAATATTCTTTCATAACTTGTGTCTATTTTTTCGGATAATGCTTTAGCTGTTTTTTCCTTATCCTGAACAAATCTACCATCGCCACGATTTTTATTTAAATACGCAATTACTGTATAACTAGTAACATCGCTAGCTAAAACTGTTCCATTCTTATCATAAATAGTCCCTCTTTGAGGCATAAGTATATCCTCTTCAATATTTCTATTTTGGATAAACTCACTTATCGTTAATTTATCTGTTGCATGATAATCTATTAAACAACGATAGCATAAAGCTACTCCAAAAATAACAAACAAAAAAAAGACAATAACATACACAAACTTACTTATTCTAAGCTTATTTGTATTTATCTTACTGTCTTTCATAATCTCACCTATTCTAAAACTGACTTAATATTATTATTGTTATATGTTAATCCTTGTTCATTACTTACTGCTCTTATTTTATCTAATGATACCATTTCATTTATCTTCATTGCTAAACTTTGATTATCATCATTTTCTTCTTTAATTATATCACTAAGCTCTTGAATTTCCAAATTAATCTTACCAAGCATAGCTCTACTATAAATAATTCCCACTACCAAAAAGACACTAACAATAACAAAACATCTATATACTGCTTTTTCACGTTTTAGTCTTTTATCAACTTTCTTTTTCTTTGTCATATTATATCAGTCCTTTATTTTTTCAATTACTCTAAGTCTAGCGCTTCTAGCACGATTATTTTCTTCAAGTTCTTCATTACTTGGAGTTATTCCTTTACTTATAATTTTAACTTTAGGCATATATTCATCTGGAACAAATGGCAATTTTTTAAACTTACTATCTACTTCACTATATTTTCTAAAAATATTTTTAACAATTCTATCTTCTAAAGAATGGAAAGTAATTACGCACAATCTACCACCTACATCTAGTAAATCAATAGCTTGTTCTATACCGCTCTCCAAAACATCTAATTCATGATTAACTTCAATTCTAATTGCTTGGAAAGTCTTTCTTGCCGGATGTCCATCCCTTTGTTCACGCATAGGCATACTTTTTTTAATAATATCGACTAATTCTAAAGTAGTTTCAATCTTTTTTTCTTCTCTAGCCTTAATTATATTTTTAGCAATACTGGAAGCATACTTTTCTTCACCATAATCTCTAAGTACTCTAACTAAATCATTATAGTCGTATTCATTTACAACATTATAAGCCGAAAAATCACTATCAGTATCCATACGCATATCAAGTTTTGCATCATTATGATAACTAAATCCACGATAATCTTCATCTAGTTGCATTGAAGAAACTCCAATATCAAAGAGAATTCCATCTACTTTACTGATATTCTCATTTTTTAAACATTCCTTCATATTAGCAAAATTACTTTTAATAATTTTAAAATTAGTATAATCCTCTAATCTTTCCGTACTATACTTAATTGCTTCACTATCCTGATCAAAGGCGAAAAGAAACCCCTTTTTGATTCTTTTCAAGATTTCTAAACTATGTCCTCCGAAACCTAAAGTAGCATCTACATAAACTCCGTCTTCCTTAATATTAAGGAAATCAATACTTTCTTCAAGTAATACACTCTTATGCTTCATCCAAATCCCCATCAAATAAATGTTCTGAAACTTCATCAAGTTTTTCAAAGTTTTCTTCCATTAGATTATTAAATTTATCTAATGCCCAAATTTCTAGACGATCATTTACCCCAATGATTGCACATTCTTTTTTTAGATCCGCATATTCAATTAAAGAGTTTACAAGATTAATTCTACCCTGCCTATCGAATTCACATACAGTGGCTCCAGATAAGAAGAAACGATTGAAAGTTCTGGCATCTTTTTTGGTAAATGGTAACTTCTTAAGCTTATTAACAATCTTTTCCCATTCGATTAAAGAATAGACAAATAAGCATCCATCAAGTCCACGAGTTACCACAAAACTATTACCAATTTCTTCTCTAAATTTTGAAGGAATTATTAATCTTCCCTTTTCATCAATATTATGATGATATTCTCCAATTAACATTTTATCCCCCACTTTCTCCCACTATTCACCACTTGTAACTATAATTTAGCACAAAAAAAACTATTTGTAAATAGTTTTCAAATAGTTTTTATCATTTTACATTATTATTAATTAACATGAACCGCCGTTCATTTCACTCCACGCAAATGAACCACTGCCATCAGTAAATGTACATGTAACATCGACACATATATAATAGCATGCATCACCAGAAGTTTCTTTTTTAGGTGTTCCTCTACAAGTAGCCTTTTTACCATCAAAAGTAAATGATTGAGTGCAATTACCGGCATACATTGCTATGCATTCGCCAGTATCTGGATCTTCTAGTGTTGAACTAGCATGTTCAAAATATCCTGCCCATACCCAACAATTTTTAGATTTAACATGAAGCCATAATTTAGATTTTTGACAATCATCAACCCAAGTGTCATTAAATAGATATTTGCAATAAAGTGGTTTATTATCGTTAGTTACTTTACTATCTATCGTATACCAAGTATCATAACCAAAACTAGAAATAACTGTGCTACTACCATTTGGCTCACTATAACATTTTTCGCCATAAGCATGTGCTTCATCTGTTCCTATCGAATGCCAACATTCAAATTTTCCATTAATAGTAAATTTACCAGCACTACTGATTGAATAGTTACTACTATCTAGGGTTAATGTATATTTTCCACTTCCAGCACTTGTAGAATATGTATATTCACCGCCAGTATTGGTATATGGTGTATATGTCAAAGTTATCGTTTCACTACCAACACCAGTTGCATAATCACTTCTTGTATAACTATCACTTGATCCCAGGTTAGTAGTCCAAGCACTAATTGTCAATGCTCTCTTACCCATCCTCCATGTTTTACTATCGGCATTCAAATGATTACCATCACCCGTACAGGTTGCTGTATATGCACTTGATGAATAATTTGTTGCCTTATATGTTCCGCCAATTGTTCCACCACTACAAGAGCATGCCGTTTGTTCACTTCCATTATATGTCTTATCACTACATGTCAATGTTGCCTTCACTTTATTTATTGTTAATGCTCCATTACTATATGTTATGTTGTAATTGCTTGTTACATTTGTCGTATTCCTTTTTATTGTGGCCTTGCTTGGTGTTATTGTGCCACTTGTTGTTACGTCACTAGTACTTGGTGTAAGTGTTATTGCCGTTAAAGTATCTCCTGTAGCAAGTGTTGCTACCGTCACTTGTCCCACTCCAGTTGATATAGACGTACCATAATTTACTGTTTGATTTTTTGCTGTTATCGTTATTGCTTTCTTACCCATCCTCCATGTTCTATTCGATGGAGCTGTATGATTACTATCTGGAGTACAACTGGCTGTATATGCACTTGATGAATAATTTGTCGCTTTATATGTTCCACCAATTGTTCCGCCATTACATGAACATGCCGTTTGTTCACTTCCATTATATGTTTTATCACTACATGTCAATGTTGCAGCTACTTTATTTATTGTTAATGCTCCATTACTATATGTTATGTTGTAATTGCTTGTTACATTTGTCGTATCCCTTTTTATTATTGCTGCACTTGGAGTTATTGCTCCACTTGTCGTGGCACTCGTTGTACTTGGTGTAAGTGTTATTGCCGTTAAACTATCTCCTGTTGCTAATGTTACAGCCGTTACTTGTCCCACTCCAGTTGATATAGTTCCTCCATAATTTATTGTTTGATCTTTCGCTGTTATCGTTATTGCTTTCTTACTTATTGAACAATTAATCTTTTTATCTTTAATTGTGCCATCATTCCAAATATAACCAGATGATAAACTAGCTGTAACATCTTGGCTACCCGCATTTGTTCTACTTGCACCATTCGTCCATGTATATCCTTCTCCAGAATCTTTAACTATGGTTTGACTACTTCCATTATATGTTGGATTGCTACAATAACCAGTGGCTGTAGGAATTTGTGCTACTTTTCGCCATTCAGCTGTTAGTGGTAAATCGATTAGTTTATTACCATTATCAAGATTATCAAATACTGTATTCTCTTTTATTCTTATATTTACATCACCACTATGCGTGGTATCATTTATAACTAAATCAAAATTACCATTATTATCTTTTTTAGTTAAACTAAATGTTGTTATTGATGTTCCACCAATCGTTACTTCAATATCTTCTTTGGTAAAACTAGCATATTTTACACCACTATTTTGGATACCATCAGTTCCAACTGGTATATCACTAACGTTTAAACTTATCGTTGCACTATTATATAAATAACCCGTTGGATTATTATTAAGTTT
>Ga0247608_10004063_pt1 | contig 16634 bp, 15 predicted proteins | sample 176DNAGHGlowgp2_FD_193490 | JGI IMG/M metagenome (GOLD analysis project Ga0247608, IMG submission 193490) | Sheep rumen microbial communities from Palmerston North, Manawatu-Wanganui, New Zealand - 1766 DNA GHGlow gp2 | ecosystem: Host-associated > Mammals > Digestive system > Stomach > Rumen ... | reverse complement strand
ATGGGCTTTTTAGAGATCCAGACTCCTATCCTTACTTCATCTTCACCTGAGGGCGCAAGAGACTACATCGTTCCTTCAAGAAAGTGGAAGGGCAAGTTCTATGCGCTTCCGCAGGCTCCTCAGCAGTTCAAGCAGCTCCTGATGGTTTCTGGATTCGATAAGTATTTCCAGATCGCACCCTGCTTCAGAGACGAGGATGCAAGAGCAGACAGATCACCCGGAGAGTTCTACCAGCTTGACTTCGAGATGAGCTTTGCCACACAGGAAGACGTTTTCAGAGCAGGTGAGGAAGTCCTCACGGCTACATTCGAGAAGTTTGCACCCGAAGGAGCAAAGGTAACACCTGCACCTTATCCGGTAATCTCTTACAAACAGGCCATGCTTGAGTTCGGTTCTGATAAGCCCGACCTCAGAAACCCGTTGAGAATCATCGATGTTTCCGAGTTCTTCGGCAGATGCACATTCAAGGCATTCCACGGAAAGACAGTACGTGCGATCAACGTTCACGCCAAGCTTTCAAAGGGCCAGCACGAGAAGATGCTCAAGTTCGCCCAGGACGAGCTCGGAATGGGCGGTCTTGGCTACCTCGAAGTTCTTGAAGACATGAGCTACAAGGGACCTATCGACAAGTTCATTCCTGATGACATGAAGGCTGAACTTAAGGAGATGGCAGGCCTTGAAGCAGGCGATACTATCTTCTTTATCGCCGACAACGAGGCACGCGCAAACGAGTGCGCAGGCAAGATCAGAAATGAACTTGGCGCAAGACTCGACCTCATCGAAAAGAACGCATTCCGATTCTGCTTCGTTAACGACTTCCCGATGTATGAATGGGATGCTGAGACAAAGAAGTACATCTTCACTCACAATCCTTTCTCCATGCCCCAGGGCGGCCTTGAAGCACTCAATACAAAGAAACCTGAAGAGATCCTCGCTTACCAGTACGACATCGTCTGCAACGGTATCGAGCTCTCATCCGGTGCTGTAAGAAACCATGACCTCGACATCATGAAGAAGGCATTCGAGATCGCAGGTTATTCCGAAGAAGAGCTCAAGACAAAGTTCGGCGCTCTCTACAGTGCATTCCAGTTCGGTGCTCCGCCGCACGCAGGAATGGCTCCTGGCGTTGACCGTATGATCATGATCCTCAGAGGTGAGGAGAACATCAGAGAAGTTATCGCATTCCCTATGAACGGTAATGCACAGGATCTCCTCTGCGGTGCTCCGGGCGAAGTTACAGAGCAGCAGCTCCGTGAGACACACATCAAGATCAGACAGTAATGAAAGTCTATTTCTTAACATTAGGATGCAGAGTTAATCAATATGAGACAGACGCCGCAAGGCGCCTGTTTCTTGATAATGGGCACATAATTGCCGATTCTCCCGAAGAGGCTGATGTGTGCATCGTAAACACCTGTTCCGTCACGGGCGAGGCTGACCGCAAGTCCAACCAGATGTTAAGAAGAATGGCCAAGAACAACCCTTCGGCTGTCATTGTCGCAATGGGCTGTTCATCTGAGATCTCCAACGGCGAAGTGCCAGCGGATATCGTTATCGGAACGCGCGAAAAGAACACGGTCGTTACACGTGTTGAAGAGTTTCTTGCCGCGCGCGAAAACAGTGCTCTCGGCCACAAGACAAGCCACGTAAGGCCTGAAGTCAGCAAGACAGACGAATATCACGATTTCGGCACGGTCTTATCACCTGAAGGAACAAGGGCGTTCATCAAGATCGAAGACGGCTGCAACAATTTCTGTACTTACTGCATCATTCCTTATGCAAGAGGAAGAGTCGTAAGCAGAAGCGAAGAGGCATGCGTCAAAGAAGCTGAATTCCTTGCGCAGAGCGGGTTTAAGGAGATCATCGTATCCGGCATTCACCTCTGTTCATACGGCAAGGATCAGGGCAAAGATATCACGGCATTGCTGGATCTTCTTAAAAAGATCGATGCAGTACCAGAAATTGAGAGACTGAGACTCGGCTCTCTTGAACCTAAGTCCATGACACCTGAATTTATCAGCGGACTCAAGGAATTAAAGCACCTTTGCCCGCACTTCCACCTGTCGCTCCAGAGCGGCTCTGATACTGTCTTAAAGCGCATGAACAGGAAATACGATACGGCAGAATACGAAGACCGCGTAAACGCTTTAAGAGCCGAATTTCCCGACATGTCCCTGACTACGGACATCATCACGGGTTTCCCGGGTGAGACCCCCGAAGAATTCGAAGAGACTATCGCATTTGCTGAAAAGCTCAAGTTTGCGAAGATCCATGTTTTCCCGTATTCGGTCAGGGAAGGCACCAAAGCTGCAGAAATGCCTCAGATCGACATGTCGGTAAGAAAAGCCAGAGCAAAGCGCCTGATCGAAGTATCTGACAGGCTCTCTGCTGAATTTGCTGCTGCTATGACCGGAAAAGAAGCGGATATCCTTATCGAGAAGATCGAAGAAAAAGACGGAAAGACCATTGCTGAGGGTTATACGGCCAATTACATAAGGACTTTTGCTGAATGCGGAGGCAGGGAGTTTTCGAGAGGCGATATCGCAATAGGCGTGATCACCGGTTCTGACAAAGAGACGTGTATTATGAAGTTTGGTAAATAAAAATACGGCAAAAGTATGGTGGTTGCCGTATCGGATGACGTGGTTTCGAAAACAACACTGCCAAAAATACGGCTAAAAGTACGGCTATAGCCGTATTGATTACCATATCGCGGATTCCGGCAAGCGTAACTTTTTAGACTTATAGCGTAAAAAGTTAATCAAATCTTTATAACATTTAATATTTACTGTGTTAGAATGAAACCATTAAGAAAACTTCATTTGGGGGTTGTCTGTGGACAGTAACACAGCAAAATTCGATTTATCCGGTGATAGAACCGCTGATGTACACGCTCTGATGTCTTATGTATTGAGCGCGCTCAAGGAAAAGGGCTACAACCCTATCAATCAGCTGGTCGGATACTTTATTTCCGGCGATCCTACGTATATCACCAACTATAAGGGAGCAAGAGGTCTCATCAAGAGAATCGACAGAGACGAGCTTCTTGAGGTAATCATCAACGATTATTGCTCCAGACTGTAAAAGGGTTTAAGATACCGATGATAAGCGGTACCGGCGGCTTATGCCGCCTTATTTTTTGTTTTCGAAAGGATACAGGATTATGGGCAATGCACCCGGCAGAGTAATGGGAATAGATTTCGGCACCAGACACATTGGTGTTGCGGTATCGGACGAGTTGAGAGTAATTGCCAGGGGCATTGAGACGGTCAACTGGAACGGCGAGGATCCCGAGTGGGCATTAAACCGCATCTGCGAGATCATCAAAGAGATGGACGTAAAAGCCATTGTTCTGGGACGTCCGGCCAGAACTGACGGCACCAGGTCTGAGACACAGGACAAGGCAGAGACTTTCGGCAAGAGCCTGGCCGAGAGATGCGGCATAGAGCCTGTTTTCAAGGATGAACGTTATACGACGGTCCTGGCTTCAAGATATCTTCACGAGAGCAACATCAAGGCCAAGAAGCAGAAGAAGGTCATTGACCAGGTCGCTGCAGAGATCATTCTGCAGGATTACCTTAATACTTTGTAATCAAGCAAGTTACCCGATTGTCTGTTATAATTAAAAATTATGTTTACGCGCGCGTGCGTGAACCCTAAAGGAGAAAAACTATGACAGAAGATAACAATATGCCTGAGATCGGACCTAAGGATGAACTTATTGATGCAATCGCCGAGCTCGACGATGAAGGCGACAGAGTGATCGAACTCAAGGACGAGGAGACAGGCGAGACAACAAAGGCTATCGTTGAGAGCACATTCCTCTTCAACGGCAATAACTATGTTGTTCTTATCCTTGATACTGACGAGACGGATGAAGACGGCGAGATCATTCAGGATTATGTGATCATGCGCTTTGTTGATAAGGGCGGTGACGTTCTTCTCGAGAGCCTTGTCGAGAAGGAAGAAGACGTAATCTACGATTATTACGAAAAGCTCTGCGATGAGCTTTACGGCGACGATGAAGAATCAGAAAACGAGTAACAAACCTACCGGTCTTAAGAAGAAGATCGCCATCGAGAAGGACCGCAAGGCCAAGCTCGCTGGAGAGCATCTCAAAGACAGCAAGAACGATGAGCTGATCGTGCTCAGGGATCCTTACAGCAAGAAGGATTACTACATGTCGCGCATCGACTCGTTCACGCTCATGAAGACCGAGTATGTTGTCATGTATAATTACGTGCCTGATGACGGAAGCCATTCCAAGCCGGAGCTTGTAATCATGCGCACGGCGATAGGTGAGAATGGCGACAGGGTCTACTATTCGATAAAGGACGGCGAAGAGCTTGAGAAGGCTTTCGTGTTCTTTATGAGAAGGTACTACGGAGCGCAGGCACCTGAGACAAGAGCTAAGAACGGAGTATCCTCCGGAGATCAGAAGTAAATATGAGTTTTTGGCAGAAAGCCTGGATCAAGATTCGAACATTGCTTATAGCGTCGTTGACGCTTGCTGTCTTTATCTGCCTTGAATATATCGTTTTCACGGTTTTCGCCTATTTTGGCATAGACCGTAAGATCTACAGGGGAACTTATAATTTCGCAACCAGCATTTTGGTCTTCGTTGCCATGTTTGTCTACAATCTGGTCTGCACCAAAAAGAAGCAGCCGGTTTTCAGGATGAGCAGATTAGGACCTGACCAGGTTGCCGCTTTGATGGTTGTCGGCTTGGGCATGCTCGGATTCGTAACGACTTATCTGGCGATAACGGATAAGATCGCTCAGTATCAAAAGCCCGTAAGCGATGCTGTCCAGGATTACCGTGAGAGTGTAGACCGTTTTGCCGAAGTGCCCCAGGTTGTCATTCCTTTATGGGATTCGATCCTTTATGTAGTTACGCTGAGCTTTATCGTGCCCATAACTGAAGAGATGACTTTCAGAGGTGTTTTCTTTGGCGAACTCCGAAAAGGATTCAGCCCATGGATCGCAGTCATCTTAAGTGCCGTCGGCTTCGGATTAATGCACGGTATTTCAATTCATATTGGTTATGCGCTAAGCTGCGGCCTCATCATTGCTTCCTGCTATTATCTGACCGACAGTCTTGTAGCGCCGATCCTGCTCCACATGGTATTTAACATCTTTGGTTCAGGACTTCCGACGGTATTGTCCTTCGAATTTCTTAATCTTCCGTCGGAGGGTACGAATGCGTTCAAAAGTGGTGTAAGTATGACATCAATCATGTTTATGCCGGTCTCAGTCATTGCCATGGCTTATCTGGTCATCGTAAAGCGCAAGAAGGAAGCTAAAGCCAAAGCACAGTCTGAAATAATATCAGTTACAGTTCAGGCTCAGGAAGAGCCTTCTGAAGATGCTGCCCAAACTGCAGATGTCACGACAGAAGACGGAAGTGAGGGCAACTCATGAAAAAGCATGCCCGTCTGACATTCGGAATAACAAAGAAAAAGCGTTTCGGCGTAACGCTGCTTGTAGTTGCGGCCGTTCTTGTCATGGCCTCAATGATTCTTGGTTATGTCGGAGTTTTCGGACTTAGATCAGAGCTTTGCGAGATTGCCGTTACAACCGATAAGGCAGGCGATACCTTCGGAGGAACGGGAATCAACTGTGATCTTATTCCTAACATTAATCTCATCAGGGATCCTTCATTTGAGAGTTCAACAGACTATTCGAGCATGCTCGTTGCGGGTGCTTCGGATTCGAGTGTTTTCTTAACTACTGATGCCGTTGCCGCTGCAGGTTACGACACGAATAACTGTGAAGGCGATACGGCAAGGATCATCTCCATTGACAGTGACGGTGTAATGAGTGAGAAGTTCACCGGAACCATCACGGGTTTTAAGCCCGCAAGACTCGGCATAGTTACCCAGATAAAAGATACCAAGGGCCTTTGGGATGAAGACCACATAAGATATATGGCTTTTTACGGCAATACAGCCGTTGCTCTTACCACTAACGGAAGAATGATATACGATGTTACGAACAGCCAGCTTGCAGGCATAGTTGATTCAGACGAAAAGTTTGTATTGATCGATTCCAATGATACCGGTTTTGTGGTTGCCTCATTAAGCGGCTCTGTTTATTTCTCCCAGGACGGAAAGAACCTTGTTCTTATGTATGACCCCGGTGAAGAAAACAGAGGCGCGCTCTGCGGGATCGGAAGCAACGATTCCACTTTTGCCGTCTGCTACAGTGACGGAAAGGTGGTTACCGTAAACAACGGAAAGGTGGCTATTTCAAATCTTCCTGATTCCGGCATTACTTCTTTCGCATCTGACGGAGAGAAGTTCATCGCAAGCGATAACAAGGGCAACATCTATTCTTCCTCAAACGGGATCATTTTCGAACTTATCGGCAGATCCAATCTGCTCAAAGACGATACAACGCCTGTCGCACGTGCAAGTGAGGGCATTTTCTGTTTTGTAATCAATAATTCCAAGGCTGTAATCGTCAGGACCGGAGATGAAGACTATGTTATCGAAGAGACCGATATCTCAAAGTCCACAGGTGCTGAACTCGATTCGGTCTATCTTACTGATTCGGGACTAATCATCGCAGGCACGACGGATAAGAAAGCTTTTGCAATCAGCCTTCTTACCGGCAAGGTTGCAGCACTTAATTCCGAGAACGTCATGATCGAAAACATCATCGGTGTAAACGGCGATAAGGTCTATTACGATTCAGGTAAAGAGATCTTTAAGTCCCAGATCCTTTCAGAGTTTACTCTTGAAGGTAATCTTGAAGGTGTGGACATCATATCCGATGACATTCTTATCGCAGGCCACATGCAGAAAGCTGCAGGCGGAATGGTAGTTTCCTCCGGTGAAGAAAAATGGGATATCTCCGATGATTCCGCATGGAATGTATACGGAGAAGGAACAACTGTAGCTGTTACCGACAGGGCTTACAGTGGAAGGAACGGCGCAAGACTTACCGGAAACGGCAACAATGTTCATGCGCTTACACAGGCGCTTCCCGGACTTGCAGTTGATAACTTCATTCCCGGTACGTTCTACAGATTAAGTTTTTATGCAATGTCCGATAATCTTCCTGAGAAAGCATATTGCTGGCTTGAAGGTGACGGGTTCGGAAGATACGGAATCGAGCTTACCCAGCTCGGCGGCAACTACAAGTATTACAGCTATGTTTTCGCTGTTACTGATCAGATCGTTTATGCTGACTCCGTAAGTCTCAGCATTGCATTTGAAGGTTCGGGATCCATCCTTATCGACAGCTTCTATCTTGGTCCCGACAGCTACAGCACGGCAGGAATTCCGCAGTACTATGCGGATACTCTTGCATCCGGAAAACCTTCCGCGATCAGACTTAATAATCTTAATATCGGAAGATCCGGTTTTGCTGAGACCTCGCTTTATCTCATGAGTTCCGATTCTGTATCGAACAGCTATGAAGGTACTGTAAGCACTGCCGAATACAGTGAGGGTGCCCTAGCGATCTCAGATTATTCCGGCATGTCCGTAACCACATCTCTCGAAGACAGCTTAAAGTTCGTAAAACAGTGCAATTCTTCACCGTGGCTGGTTATCGGACCTTATGTTAACCAGAGTGATATCGATAAGCTCTTAGAATACCTTTGCGGTTCGCTTACTTCCGAGTACGGCGGAAAGAGAATCGATAACGGAACCGCGCTTCCTTGGAGCAGACAGTTCACAAGATTCTATATCGAGATCGATGACAGCGAAAAAGTATTCAAGAGTGACGTCCAGAAAGCTTCTTACGTAAACTATGTCATCTCAATGTTCTCGCAGTCTGAATATTTCAGCGACATCAAAGATAAGACAGTATTCCTTGACGGCATGATTTACGACGGCGGCACTATGATGTCTGATGCTGACAATCACACGATGGAAGCCACGCTTGTTGCCAATGACAGCACTGAAACTTATATTGAAAACATCGAGACAAGTTACGTTCTCGCACGTTACGATTCACCTCACGTCGTATCAGGCACAAACGGAGGAGAATACATAAACAAGCTTTATACCAACGGAAGCAACTGCGGCAAGATCCTTTCTGCTGTACTGACGGGAGAAGCCGATTTTGCGGAGATGATGCTTTTCGACTGCTCGATCAATTTTGTCCCTTCAAAATACACGGATAAAGACATGTTTACGGGCAAGAGCGAGTTTATCAACATGCTGACTGTCTCAAGCCTCATGACAGGGTTTACGGGCTACGATGAGCTCTATATCGATATCAAGGAGCCTCTTGACCAGTCGTCCGCGCAGAATGTCGATACGTTTATATCAAACGTTACCACAGCATGCTTCAATAAGGGACCGAAGTCATATCTCATTATCGCGAATGCTTCCAATACCCAGCAGAGCTTCCTTATCAACGATAACAGGCTGGGCCATACTGACGGCACTATCAGACGTTACGATGACAAGGGAAGACTCTTAAACGAGAGAGCTATGGGCACAGAGCATCTGAGACACATCCTCCAGCCCGGAGAATTCATAATCGTCGAGATAGATTTAAAAGGATAAGATCAGGAATTCTGACCCGGAAGAATGAGCCTGATAAGCTCTTCTGAAGCCTTTGTGCAGCTGTTTTTCCACTGTTTGCAGAGTTTTGTTGCCGTAGCTTCGTCATCTACTGTAAGTGTGGCAGAGAAAGGCTTTTCGCCGCCTGAATAGCCTAAGTTAACGCGGAATTTGCCGTCTTCGGTAATCTCCATGGAGGCATTGATGCCTGAATTTGCAGCCATTTCGCTGACGATCGCACTTGCCGCCTCATCAAGACGGGCGCGCAAAGGCGCGTTGAGAGAGGACAAAAGGTCATTTAAAACGGCCCTTCCGCCGTCCGTAAGAGTAAGATTCTCAGTAGAACCCACTGCATCACCCGTAAAAGCGCCGGAACTGCTCTTATCCATGAGATTGCCTGATATCAGTTCCTCATATGATCTCGAAAACGTGAAAAAGTCCGTATAGAGCGATTCCATGCACTTTTCCATCAGAAGATGGTAGCTTACGCCGGGCGCACGGTCTACGAGATAAAGAATTTGTATTTTCGATTCCGCAATAGAAATATCAGACATGTTTATTCCTTGGCAAATGTAATGAAATCCTGATGTAATTATACTCGTAAATCGATTTTTTCGGGTGTATACTCTGTATGATTTTTGAATTAAACCTGTAAGGAGAACTAAGAAAATGATTACATTTGATTACCAGAACGCCCTCGACTTCATCGGCGGCGAAGAGGCAGTCGCAAGAATGGAGCCTCAGGTTAAAGCCGCTTCTGATATGCTTCACAAGAAGAACGGCCCCGGAAATGATTTCCTCGGATGGCTCGACCTCCCCACAAACTACGATAAAGAAGAATTTGCACGTATCCGCAAGGCGGCTCAGAAGATCAGAAGAGATTCTGACGTTCTCGTCGTAATCGGTATCGGCGGTTCATATCTCGGCGCACGTGCCGTTATCGAGCTCTTAGGCCACTCTTTTGCTAATGCAGCTTCAAAGAAGGTAAGAAAGAGCCCCCTCATTCTTTTCTGCGGTAACTCAATCAGCGCTACATATCTTGCAGACATGATGGACATCATCGAAGGCAAGGATATCTCCCTCAACATCATCTCTAAGTCAGGCACAACAACAGAGCCTGCTATCGCTTTCCGTATCCTCCGTGCATACATGGAGAACAAGTACGGCAAGGAAGGTGCCAAGGAGAGAATCTATGCCACAACAGATAAGGCTAGAGGAGCTTTGAAGGGTCTTGCTGACAAGGAAGGTTACGAGAGCTTCGTAGTACCTGATGACGTAGGCGGAAGATTCTCCGTTCTTACAGCAGTAGGACTTCTTCCTATCGCTGTTGCAGGCATCGACATCAGAGAGCTCATGAAGGGCGCAAGAGACGCTTCCAAGGCTTACAAGAAGCTTCCTTTGGCAGAGAATCCCTGCTATCAGTATGCTGCAGTACGTAACTGCCTCTTAAGATCAGGCTATTCAACAGAAGTTATGGTCAACTATGAGCCTTCATTCCACTTCATGACAGAGTGGTGGAAGCAGCTCTACGGTGAGTCTGAAGGTAAGGACAGAAGAGGTATCTTCCCGGCAGGCGTTGACAACACAACAGATCTCCACTCCATGGGACAGTTCATCCAGGACGGCGCAAGGATCATGTATGAGACAGTTGTCCAGATCGACCAGCCCAGAAGAACTTTCGAGATCCCTAACGACAAGACAAACCTTGACGGTCTTAACTTCCTCTCCGGCATGGACATGAACGAAGTTAATGCAAAGGCAATGCAGGGCACAATCCTTGCTCACGTTGACGGTAAGGTTCCGAACCTCCTGATCCACATGCCTGACCAGACAGCTTACTCATTGGGTGAGCTCATCTACTTCTTCGAAAAGGCTTGCGGCATCTCAGGTTATCTCCTCGCCGTAAATCCTTTCAACCAGCCCGGTGTTGAGGCTTACAAGAAGAACATGTTCGCTCTTCTTGGCAAGCCCGGCTACGAAGACCAGAAGGCTGCTCTCGAGGCAAGACTCAACAAATAATTAAAGGCAAGCAATTGCTTTGAACAGACGGGGGTCCGCGTAATGCGGCCCCTGTTTTTTGCGTAAATTCCGATTTGTTTATTCTGTATACACGTTTTTTATAGACAAAAATAATTGATGAATTCCATAATATTGCTTAGGAATAAGGTTCTCCAGGTGGATTGGAGTACGCGCAATTAAAGGGGGTATCTATGAAAAGAAAACTTTTATCAGTTGCTATGGCAGCTGTTATGACTGTGGCATGTCTCACCGGTTGTTCCGGCAATTTCTCTAAGAGTTCTTTTATAAGTGCAGCCAAGAACAGTGGAATGGATGAACTCAAGGACACCACAAAACTCGGACATATCATGGCAGAACCGGGAGAGACTATTGCATTCTACTACGATATAGAAAACATGCATCTTTTCGAATCCTTGGGTGATCCGCTTACGGAATATGTCTCTGTAAATGATGTAAAAGAATGCACAATGGCTGTCGAGGGCATAGGAAAAACCGATGATCACGGCAGATGTACGACCCGTATCTTTTATCTGACTGTCAAAGATAGTGATACTGCCGAGGAACTCTATAATTCAGTAAAAAGAGGACTCGTGAAGCCGGAGGAAGGCGAGAAGAATGGCGTAACCTATACTATCAGCTATCAAGGCTCCCATAATGAAGGCTCAACGGTTGAACTTGCTATTGGAGTTTATTTAATGGACAATCATATCGTCTGGATCCGCAGTGATTATGACACCACGCTAAAAAATAAAACCGTTGAAAACTTTTGCAAATCACTCGGATTAGTATCACCGTATACGCTGAGTTGACCTAAAACCTTGAAGAAAACATGAAAAATAAGATTTTACTTAATACACTCGCAGTTGCCATGGTTGCTGTATGTTTTGCAGGTTGTTCGAATGCACCTGTTGAAGAATCTGATACAGGCATAAAGAGTTCAGATATAGAAAGTTCAATTTCTGCTGAGTCTTCAGTTACAGAGGCAGAAAGTTCAGTTGTGACCGAAGTTCAGGCAGAAAAAGACGTCCTTGATGCCGCAAAAGCTTACGGCATGACACAGGTTGGCGATCACCAGGAAATGATCAATCTGTGGGGCGGCTTTGATTCTGCATCGGTCTATTACATTGCCAAAGACAGTGATGAAGCAACATCAATGTATTCTTCGATCTTTAATCTGGATGCCAAGTCTTTTCCCGATGTCAAAGTGAATGAAATGGTAATGTGCATCGACAAAAACGCGGCTGAATCGAACGGCAGATCGACTACATCTGAGATCTACGAGATCACGCTTGCCGATAACGCATCAGCCCAGGCATTGTACGATGCTTTTTCGCAAAAGAAAGACTCGTACCGGTATTCTTCAGGAACAGCTAACGGCTACACATATACGATCGGCTATTATGAATCTGCCAACGGCTGTGTGGCTGTAGGAACGTTCATGAAAGACGATGTTGTCATAAGAATGCTCAGCATCGGTGATTTTGAAGCGGCAGACAAGTGCATAAGCTTCTTCTGCGGTGAACTCGGGTTTGAATCACCGCTAATGCTAAAGTAATAATACACATTTCCAGAGGGCCGGGATCCACTTCGGATTCCGGTCTTTTTTTTTGAGCGCGTGAAGTAAGTACGCAAATCATACAGTAAATTGCTTCCTGTACTGTACGATTTACGTATTTTGGCGTGAAAATACCTAATTCGTACAGTGAAGATGGTTGTTTTACTGTACGATTTACGTACGGCATCTTTTGCCTTATTTATTATTTGAATAAAGAGCCTCTAACTTGTATAATTAACCGCGTAATTTATGCATAAATGAGGTAATTACTATGATTTCCACACTCGAAAACGGCGCTTGGCTCATTAACGGCGCTGAACTCATCGAAGATTCAGCCGGGGCTGCTGAGGCAGTTGCTGCCAAGTCAGGTAAGGCAGCTGACAAGGTTCAGGCTAAGCAGGGCACGATCGCTTACGGCATCCTTAAGGATCACAACACATCAGATAACATGGATCAGCTTAAGATCAAGTTCGATAAGCTGACTTCACACGACATCACATATGTAGGAATCATCCAGACAGCAAGAGCTTCAGGTCTTGAGAAGTTCCCGATTCCTTACGTTCTTACTAACTGCCACAACTCACTTTGCGCAGTAGGCGGAACGATCAACGAAGATGACCACATGTTCGGTCTTACAGCTGCCAAGAAGTACGGCGGAATCTATGTACCTCCTCATCAGGCAGTTATCCACCAGTACGCAAGAGAGATGCTCGCTACATGCGGCGGCATGATCCTCGGTTCTGACTCACACACCCGTTACGGTGCTCTCGGTACCATGGCTATGGGTGAGGGCGGACCTGAGCTCGTTAAGCAGCTCCTCTCACAGACATATGACATCAAGATGCCTGACGTAATCGCTATTTACCTCACAGGCGAGCCGATGAAGGGTGTAGGTCCTCAGGACGTTGCTCTTGCTATCATCGGTAAGGTATTTAACTCCGGCTATGTAAAGAACAAGGTAATGGAGTTCGTAGGCCCCGGTGTTGCAAGTCTCTCTGCTGATTTCAGGATCGGCATCGACGTTATGACAACAGAGACAACATGCCTTTCTTCAATCTGGCAGACAGATGAGAAGACAGAGCAGTTCTTTGAGATCCACGGCAGAAAGGGCGACTATAAGAAACTCGCACCTGCTGACGTTACATACTATGACGGTGCAGTTATCGTTGACCTCTCCACGATCAAGCCTATGATCGCCATGCCTTTCCATCCTTCGATCGCTTACGAGATCGAGTATGTTAATGCAAATCTCGAGCAGATGATCGCTGAGACAGAGGAGAGAGCAAAGGTTTCTTTCGGCGACAAGATCGAGTATTCACTTAAGGACAAGATCCAGGGCGGCAAGCTCATGGTAGACCAGGGTATCATCGCGGGATGCGCAGGCGGCGGATTCGAGAATATCTGCGCTGCAGCTGACATCATGAAGGGCAAGTACATTGGTTCCGATAAGTTCACAATGTCCATCTATCCCGCATCAACACCTATCTACATGGAACTCGTGAAGAACGGCGTTGCTGCTACACTCCTTGAGACAGGTGCAATCCTCAAGACTGCATTCTGCGGACCTTGCTTCGGTGCCGGCGATACACCTGCAAACAATGCATTCTCCATCCGTCACTCCACAAGAAACTTCCCGAACAGAGAAGGTTCAAAGGTTCAGAGCGGCCAGATCTCTTCCGTTGCACTCATGGACGCAAGATCAATCGCAGCAACAGCAGCAAACAAGGGCGTTCTTACACCCGCTACGGAGTTCACGGGCGAGCTTAACAACTACGCTTACACATTCGATTCGAAGATCTACGCCAACAGAGTTTTTGATTCCAAGGGCGTTGCAGATCCCAACACAGAGATCCAGTTCGGACCAAATATCAAGGACTGGCCGAAGATGGAAGCACTTCCGGAGAACCTCGTTCTTCAGGTCGTATCCGAGATCCACGATCCCGTTACTACAACAGACGAGCTCATCCCTTCAGGCGAGACATCTTCTTACAGATCCAATCCTCTTGGCCTTGCTGAGTTCACACTCTCACGTAAGGATCCTGAATACGTAGGACGCGCCAAGAACATCCAGAAGGCTGAGGCAGCACTCGTAGCAGGCGAGAAGCCCTGCCAGGCAGTAGAAGGTCTCCACGATGTAATGCAGGTTGTAAAGAGCCTCGTATCTTTCGAGCACGGTGACAAGAAAGCAATCGGATTCGGTTCATGCATCTTCGCAGTTAAGCCCGGTGACGGTTCTGCAAGAGAGCAGGCTGCTTCCTGCCAGAAGGTACTTGGCGGTTGGGCTAACATTGCTAACGAGTATGCTACAAAGAGATACAGATCCAACCTCATCAACTGGGGTATGCTGCCTTTCATCATCGAAAAGGGCGATCTGCCTTTCTCTAACCTCGACTACATTCTCTTCCCGGGAATCAGAACGGCAGTCGAGACAAAGGCTGATACGATCAAGGCAATTGCTATCAAGGGCAATGAGACAAAGGAATTCACTTTGACTTTGGGCGACCTCACAGACCGTGAGCGTCAGATCATCCTTGACGGATGCCTCATCAACTTTAACAGACAGAAATAACAGATCTCTGTTCTGGGCGATACGGCTGAAAGTCCGGCTATGGCCGTACTCCAAGCCGGATCCTAAAGTTAAAATAACAAAGAAATACGGCTACAAGTACGGCGCAAGCCGTATCGAAAGCCGTATTTCCTTATTAACGAAAGCAGTATTGATATGCAGGCACAGAAAGAAAGACAACAACACAGAAAGCGTCAGCAGATAACATTCGCATACCTGTTCAAACAGTGGATAGCACCGCTGTTCTTCATCACTGTGGGTGCGGTCATAGCTGCGTTTGCTTTGGAGGAATTCCTCGTTCCGTTTACTATCCTTGACGGCGGTGTCGTCGGTATTTCGATGATCATAAGCCAGCTGTCAGGACTGCCTCTCGGTATCCTTACGATAGCGCTGAACGTTCCGTTTATGATCCTGGGCTTTAAGCGTCTGGGCATAAGGTTCCTGATCAAAGCCATCTATGCGATGGTGGTGTTCTCTGTTTTCCTTGGCGTTTTCGAAGACATGAAGGCTGTCACGGAACAGGAGATCCTTGTAGTAGTATTCGGCGGCGTGCTTCTGGGCGTCGGTGTTGGTCTTATCTTAAGGCACGGCGGATGCTTGGACGGCACTGAGATCGTAGCTATGTTCCTGTCGAAAAATACAGAGTTTTCCGTAGGCCAGATTGTGTTGTTCTTCAACATCATTATCTACGGCGTGGCAGGCTTTCTGTTCGGACCTGACAGAGCGCTTTATTCACTGCTTACATACTTCATCACATCGAAGGTCATCGACATCGTCGAAAACGGAATGGAGCAGGGCAAGTCTGTAATGATCATTACGGATCACGGAAAAGATATTGCAGATGCAATCTATTCGCAGCTCGGCAGAACGTGCACACAGATGGAAGGCAAGGGTATGGTAAGCAACGGTAAAAAGACCGTCCTTTACTGCGTAATAACGAGAGTGGAAGTTCCGGCAATCAAGAAGATAATCAACGATGCAGATGTATCTGCGTTCATGACCATTTCAGATGTTTCCGAGATAGTCGGAAACCACATTAAGCAAAAGAAGGCTCCCGCTCACAGGAAACCGGCAGCTCCCGTAAAGCATTAATCTGTATTGCTATGGCCTTATAGTGTATACAGTAACTGATATAAAAAGGCGTCCTGATATCAATGTCAAGACGCCCTTGTTTATTCTGTTTTTGAATGAGAATTACTTCTTGCCGAATGTGTTATTGAGAGTATCGACATCGGGAAGGTCTACGTTTACTTTCTTCTCGACTGTCTCGATAGCCTGATTTGCTACCTTTTTAGCGTTCTCATCTGCAGCAACCTTGCCCAATGCATCCTGTGCTGCACCTACAGCCTTGTTTACATCTAAGTCCATAAAAGGCACCTCCGTATTTTTGATATAATCATTTTATCACTTTCGGTTTACATTGGAACAACGGTCAGTAAAGCATCCCGGGATTTCGTCCGGTTCGGTTTGTAATTTTGTATGGTCATAAAGAGGTCACATCTTTTTTCTATACTCACGATGAACAAAGACGGATGTCGTGGAAAGGAACAGAAAAGATGAAAAAGAAATATCTGAGCTTCGGTATAATTTATTGCCTTGTGGTTCTGCTTATTTTTCTGGCAGGAATCTCGTTTTATTCCAAGAAAAAGATCGATGTTATTAATAACGGTATGAGCAGCATCGTTCTTTTACCTGAAACATTAATGGGTGGTATCAAATCCGGAACCCCGGAAACACTGGCGCACAATGCTGTCAATTCATGGAAATTCCTGTCAGTCGTCGGTGATGATGTAGGTTTCTATTCTTCTGTAGTTGATACTGAAAATAATGGCAGGGTATTGTTTGAGTCACAGGATTATCTGCAGATCTGGTATTATGGCGAGATTGAAACTGAGGTCATTGAGAATTCCGATGAGAGATATGAAGCGAAGACGACTCAGCTGGCTCCCGGCGATTCCAGATTTATGTTTTTTGA
>Ga0247608_10004062_pt1 | contig 16643 bp, 10 predicted proteins | sample 176DNAGHGlowgp2_FD_193490 | JGI IMG/M metagenome (GOLD analysis project Ga0247608, IMG submission 193490) | Sheep rumen microbial communities from Palmerston North, Manawatu-Wanganui, New Zealand - 1766 DNA GHGlow gp2 | ecosystem: Host-associated > Mammals > Digestive system > Stomach > Rumen ... | reverse complement strand
CGCCAAGACGGGCGTTACCATCTGGGGCTACCGCTATGCCGACTAATGCGAAATGCGCTTTCGCTAATTCTTACACCTAAAGGTATAAGCGAGCAAAGCTCGTAGGATAATTGATAATTGAAAAATCCGTAGGAAATAATCTTCGGGATAACCATAACATGAAACCAAAACTTGTTATTTTGACGTTGCTATGTCTCTGCGCCACGGCTGTGGCGCAGAGCCTGCAACCTCACCGTAAACCTTTTGTCACTAACGAACCCATGGTTCACGACCCGGTGATGGCCTTCGAGGACAGCACTTACCACCTGTTTTGTACCGGTATAGGCATCCAGCAGATGACATCCCGCGACCGCAAGACGTGGACGGTGAATCCCGAACCGCTGATGACCGTCATCCCCAAATGGACACACGACTCCGTACCCGGTTTCCATGCTCATGTGTGGGCGCCGGACATCATCCGCTGGCACAACCGCTGGTGGCTGGCTTACAGCTGCTCTACCTTCGGCAAGAACGGGTCGGCCATCGGACTGCTGAGCACACGCTCGCTGACTGATGCCATCTGGATGGACGAGGGCTGCATCGTGGCCTCCCGTGAAGGACGCGACAACTGGAATGCCATCGACCCCTGCTTCGTCATCGACGACGACGACCAGCCGTGGCTCGTCTGGGGCTCCTTCTGGGACGGCATCCAACTCTGTCGCCTTGACACCACCATGCATTTGGCTGCAGGCGAACACCCACGTACCATCGCCCGCCGCTACAACCTCACTGACAAGGATGCAAAGGCCTCTCTCCCGATTAATCCCAATCCGCCCAAGAACCCAACCTCGGACTATGCCGGTCCTAACGCCATCGAGGCACCCTTTGTGTTCCGTCACGACGGTTGGTACTACCTCTTTGTCTCGTGGGACTATTGCTGTCAGGGCAGCAAGAGCAACTACCGCGTGGCCGTGGGCCGCAGCCGCAGTGTTGCCGGACCCTACCTTGACCGTAACGGCATAGATATGCGCTACGGCGGCGGAACACTGTTCCTCGAAGGCGACAGACAGCAGTATGAAGCTGCAGGCCATTGCGCCGCCTACCATTTCGACGGTGAGGATGTCTTCATCTGTCACGGCTACAGCATTGCCCACCAAGGCGCCTCCATCCTTGTCCAGCGTCCCATCCACTGGACTGCCGACGGCTGGCCCACATTGGAGAAAATTGAAGAATTGAAGAATTGAAGAGTTGAAGAGTTGAAATGAGTAGGATTTTTCTTTTTTACCTTTTTACCTTTTTACCTTTAACCGTTTCAGCGCAGTCGTGGACGGCCGACAACGGCAACGGCACCTATACCAACCCGCTGTTCTACGACGAGTTCTCCGACCCGGACATCCTTCGCGTCGGCGACGACTACTATCTGGCCGGCACCACCATGCACACTGTCCCCGGATTGGTCATCCTGCACTCGCGCGATTTGGTGAACTGGGAGAACATCTCGTACTGCTTTGACCGTTTCGACTTTGCCGATGATGCCTTCTCGCTGAAAAACCACCAGGAAATCTACGGACAGGGCATCTGGGCACCGGCCATCCGCTATGCCAACGGCCAGTTCTATGTCTTCTCCAATATCAACGGTAAGGGTTTGCAGTGCTATACGTCGAAAGACATCCGCGGCCCGTGGAAGCACCACAACATGCAGGGCAACATCTACGACCTGAGCGTGCTCTTTGATGACGACGGTAAGATCTATGCCATCCACAAATATGGCGAGGTGCATTGTACGGAACTGAAGCCCGATATGAGCGGTCCCGTCGAGGGAACCGACCGCGTCATCATCCCTGAAGGCAATGCCATCGGTGAGGGACACCATGTCTATAAGATTCATGGCATGTACTATATCATCTCCACCGACTACCGTCCCAATGGACGCACACTCTGCTCGCGCTCCAAGAGCATCTGGGGACCATACGAAACCGTTACCATCACTGCTGATGAAACCTTCGGCTACCATGCAGCACCTATTACCGACATACCGCGTGATGTAATATATCGCATTGGTGAGGATGGCACTAAGTTCGTCATCCCGCAGGTAGATCAAGATGCCACCGCCTGCACCAATATCCATCAGGGCGGTATCGTCGAAGACCAGAGCGGCCAGTGGTGGGCGCTACTGATGATGGACTTCCACGCCATCGGACGCACGGTGACCTTGGCGCCGATTACCTGGAAGGACGGCTGGCCCATGCTGGGACTCGAAGGCAATCTTGGCCGCACTCCCCGCACCTGGCTGAAACCGGATATTCGGGGGAACGGGGGTACGGAGGTGCGGGAGTACGAGGGTACGGGGGTACGAGCCCCTTACGACCGCTGTGATGATTTTGAGTATTCTCGCGCCACCGCACCCTCGCGCCACCGCACCACCGACAAACCCCTCAAGCCAATCTGGCAGTGGAACCACAACCCTGATGACTCGAAATGGAGTCTGAAGAAGGGGCGCCTGCGCTTGCAGTCGATGCCTGCTGAACAGCTGATGTGGGCTCGCAACACCTTGACACAGCGTGTCATCGGACCTACCTCGGTGGCTACCGTCGAACTGTACGTCAAAGGTATGAAGGATGGCGACGTGGCAGGCCTGGGCAACATCAACGTGCCCTGCTCGTGGATAGGTATCGTGAAAGACGGCAAGCAGACCATCCTGCGCTGCTTTGAACAAGCTACCAACGACACCATTGACGTCCCCGTTGCGCTGCCGCAAGGCAAGCTATGGCTTCGTGCCATCGGTGAGTACGACGACAACCAGATGCAGTATGCCTACAGCACCGACGGCACAACTTTCACCACCCTCGGACGCATGATGCCGCTCAGCTATCAGCTCATCACCTTCCAAGGGTCGCGTCATGCACTCTTCGCATTCAATTATAAGAGTAAGAACGGCGGCTATGCCGAGTTCGACAACTTCACCGTCGAGGAGCCTAAGGCTGATCGCAGCGGGAACATTCCTTACGGCAAACTCTTCCGCATTATCAATCTGGCTACCGGCAAACCTGCTATTGCCTTGAAGCACGGACTGCTCTATGACACGGAACGGACAGACGACAGTCCTCAGACACGCTTCCGTATCATCGACCGCGGACAGGGGCAAGTCATCCTTCAATGCGAGGACGGTCGTTATGTCTTCTGCTCTGGTTATGGCATAGCTGGTGACGTCCGTCTGACGACCGATGCATCGAAGGCTGAGGTCTTTATGTGGCAGGACTATCTTGATCATGAGTTCATGCTCATGTCCATGCGTACCCACCGTTACATCGGCAAGAGTCCCACAACGGGCAGTCCCTACTCCATGGACTTCACCGGTGCCGACCCCGCCCGTCGCAACGGCGCCGTCTTCCGCTGGGAATAGCTCATTTTATCGGACACCAATCATCTGGGATATATCCAAAAGTCTTTATTATAGACGATGAAATCTTATTTGATGTTCGGCACTTATACCGATCCGCTGTTCTACGACTAGTTCTCCGACCCTGACATCCTGCGTGTCGGCGACGACTATTATCTTGCAGGCACCAATTATAATTGACAATTGATGATGTTTTGTTGTTTGCTTCTATTCAAAATCCCGAGCGGACATTATAAAAAACCTGAGCGGGCTATCAATTTTTCCCGAGCGGGCTTAGTGTTCGCTCGGGATTATTTATGGGTCCGCTCGGGATTATTAACAAGTTCATTCGGGCTAATTAACGCCGTGAAACATCAAATCGTGTTTAAAGCATGTAAAAAGTGGTTCCATAAAACATTCTTTCGTTGTGATTTGCTTAAAAATTAGTACCTTTGCAGTGGCATAAACATCCTTCTGCCAAGCACTTCACGTATTAAACCTGTTGTGATTTGCTTAAAAATTAGTACCTTTGCAGTGGCATAAACATCATGTGCAAAATCTCAAATATAGGCAGCCGAGTTGTGATTTGCTTAAAAATTAGTACCTTTGCAGTGGCATAAACATCTGTTGGGATGTACACCAACAAAATAAGTTAGTTGTGATTTGCTTAAAAATTAGTACCTTTGCAGTGGCATAAACATCTCCAATGCGCACTATGTTGCGTCGTACCTGTTGTGATTTGCTTAAAAATTAGTACCTTTGCAGTGGCATAAACATCCATCGGTCGCCAGACTCTACCAGGTAATGCGTTGTGATTTGCTTAAAAATTAGTACCTTTGCAGTGGCATAAACATCAGAAAGGACAAAGTTGGCAAATGTTCAGGAGTTGTGATTTGCTTAAAAATTAGTACCTTTGCAGTGGCATAAACATCACCTCACCTTCTGGAAGTGAATAGAGCTAAGTTGTGATTTGCTTAAAAATTAGTACCTTTGCAGTGGCATAAACATCGCCTGGGCACCCGTCATGCTCTGAACGCCCGTTGTGATTTGCTTAAAAATTAGTACCTTTGAGTGGCATAAACATCGCCATCGTGTAGGCGAACATCTGGAACATCGTTGTGATTTGCTTAAAAATTAGTACCTTTGCAGTGGCATAAACATCACTCGCTTGTTCGTGGGCGACTGCCCACACGTTGTGATTTGCTTAAAAATTAGTACCTTTGCAGTGGCATAAACATCTCGATAGCCAAAATCGACTGAATAACAAATAGTTACAGAGAAAATTAGAAAAGAAAAAATGCCGCTGTATGAAAGGAGGCTTTCGCGGAAAAGGCGAATTCCTCCTTTTCTAAAACAGCTCCAGTTGCTGGCCTGGGGCATTGGGCTGTTGAGGCTTAGTGCCATAGAACAACTCAATGTTGCCAAATTGCTTGTCAGTGATGCACATAATGCCAACCTTCCCGAATTCGGGTAAGATGGCTTTCACACGTTTGCGATGAACCTCTGCATTCTCCATGCTGGCACAATGGCGCACGTAGATGGAAAACTGAAACATGGTGAACCCGTCTTGAATGAGACTCTTGCGGAATTTGGTTTATTCTTAGCACCACCACCCCAATGTCTTCAATAGGACGCGTGATTTCGTTAGCCTTCTTGAAGTCCTCTGAAAGAATATCTGCCTTCTCTACTTCTGGCAGTTTGATTACTAATTGTGCATCTCTCAGTGAGAGATAGGCTGGATTACTGAAACATAGGGTTTTCTTTATCATAGGTTAATATTCTCCTATTGCAATGATAACACCAATGTGGTTAATCCTAACTTTTATGGCTCCTTCAAGTCCTTTAATACTTGTTATTCTTTTCCATGTTGTCTCTTTAAGTTCGTTAGATTCATCTACATTTGTTTCCAAATGATGTCTGAAAACATAGAACGAACTTGAGAACTTTTGGACACGATATAGGTTCGGACTGATAAGTGGATAGTTCTTGGAATCCATAAGATCTATCTCAGAGGGAATAAAACCGGTCTTTTCATCTGGGAATACAAAATACTCATTCTGTTTCATAGAGAACAGGAACTTCCACCCTTCTTCTCTCTTGTAATTCTTGTCAATAATGGGTAATCCAAGCAACGCACTTGTTGTAGCCTCAAAGAACGATACTACATGTTCATGCCAGTTACCTTCAGTGTCAACAAAGATAGCTACATGATGATTATTAGCTGTATTAACAAAGTCTGTTGGCAAGGCTTTGCCTTCTGTATCTTTTAATAAATTGCCAAATAAGTCTCTCTTAACATGAAGTGGAACAGAAGTGTCAGCTGAAACTTTTGCCTTTATTTTTACTCTCTTGATTGCTATTCCTTTTTCCTTATTCAGCCAAATAGGATTTTCATCGAGGTTAGAGAATGCCTTAGCTGCATCTCCACCAAATTCATCCAATCGCTGTTGGAGTATCGTGCGTACCTTGTTGTCTATCACTTTATCGATCTTCAGATCTTTATCAACAGCTTTCTTGATGGTGAAGACATCTACTTTTTTGTAGAGCTTTACCTTTAGAGGTACTGCATAAGAATGGTCTTCATTGAGCCAGATAGGATTCTTTTCCAAGCTATTCTTTCCAGCGAATGCTTTCTTGGGATCGTCATTAAACTCGGCCAATCGTTTCAGTAAGGCTTCGCGACATTTTTGATTAGATACACGCAAGATGACATCTTCTGTGAATTTTCCATCCACCTTTCTATATTCAGCCTCATAGCTACATATCTTACCATAGACTGTTTCATTATGCAAAGCACCACGAGGCGTTAGCTGTACCTTCTGTTGATGGCCATCCCTGGTCTTACCCTTGTTGATGTTCTTTGTGACAACCTTGTTCTTTGCCTTGATGGATACTAGAATACTTTCAAGATGTTTCTTGGCTTCAGCCCTGAATTCATTTAAAGGCATGGGAGCATTGAAAACCAGTTTATGGTCTTTCTCGTCGCGATGTAGCTCTTTCTGTTCAATGCCATAGATACTACTCGACTTATCACTACGGGCATTCATATTACTGAGGTATTGTACGATACTTTGTTTGGTAAAGGCGATAGTCAGTGCATCCATTGCGTGATGGCGATGGTCATTACGTTTAGTCCAGTCTTTAATACGCCTGACGATGTTGCCGTTCTTGTCCGTATAGCTTTCAGTTAACCCAAGAGCATCATATTTGTTCCAATTCAACTCCTGCATGATATTGACTAATTGCCAGTCTTCACGAAGACGACTTGTAACAGCACCTGTCGTCGTTACAACAAAAGGTACTAATTCCTCCAGTATCTCACGGGCTTTTCTTGCAATATACTGTGAGTCACGCAGGTCACGCTCCAAGAAGTCTGATGGAATATCTTCTTCCTTCATTAGCAGATTGTTGCGTTTTGTTCTTGATATGACTTTCTGAGCAAATAGTTCTTCTATTCTGCTTTCATAGTCAACCAAGTATTTCTCATCATATTTGCCTGCCACATAGTCGTAAGCAGTCATATTGCCTTTTTCAATATTGATGTCACGAACTTCAAGTGTCTTGTTTGAGAATGAATCGTCAAATAGTCTCGACTGTGGAATAATATGTTCAATGTCGAAACGCTTGCTGAAGATTTCTTCCCTTGGAATATAGGTATTGGAATAGAGCGTTTTGTAGCCATTCATCTTTAACTCATTGTAGAGTTTATATCTTAAAATATCGTTTCGAGTAACATGCTGTATTCCGAATTCCTCTTCGAGTTCCTTGCGTAGTTTCTCGCTTTCTGCGGTGTTCTTTCTGATAGCAGCATCCAATAACTCACGCTCTTCCTGACTCTTCTTCAGTTCTCGGGCCATCTCGATTCGGATTTCATCTGGCTTGCCATAGGTCTTGATAATCTCATTGATGACATTGATCATTTGGTTCAGAATCTTCTCTACCACAGGGTTACGAAGGCTGTTGCGCTTAATTGTATCCAAACGTGATTTGTATTCCTTGTTGGCAAGTTCTTCTTTGGTTAATGAACGGGCTGAATGATTGTATCCAGCCATCTTGCAGGCCTCGCTATATTCATAGCCTTTCATCATGTGAGGCAGAATCTTGCGGATAGCTTTGGCACTCAGGCTACCATAGTCGAGAGCAAGTGATATGTTAGCAAGAACGCTAGCATATTCTTTCTCAAAGCCGCATAGCTCTTGGATCTTTACCAGCAGAGCTTCATTGCCTGTAACAGATTTGTCGCCAGTATAAGAGTAAAGCAAATGCCACAAACGATAAGTGGGTTGCTGCTCCAAAGCCTTGCCTTCGAGTAAAGGATTGAATGACAGAAAATCGGTCTTATAGCCTAAGCCATTGAATATCTCAATTATGATTGATTTAGCATCATCAGCTGGCATCTTGGAGAAATCATAATCACCATTTCCTGTCAGGCTGATAATGTCTTGATAGGCCTTGAATAGCGTAGCCATTGTCCTATTGCCTTCCACCTCTTTATAATTTAGGTCAAGGCTCTTGGGATTATCAAACAATAGCTTGAGGACATCCCTTTTGCTCATCTTGTCTTTAATGGACAGCTCATTGTACAGGATATCTTTCTCTTCCTGGGTTAAGAATCTGTTTAGAGCACCCGTCTCGGCGTCATCAAAGAGGGATGGTTGTGTTTTGTCTTTCGTGATTCTCTTTCTTTGGTGACCAACTACAGAAACCTGTAGATTATTCAGAATCTGCCAAATCTTGAAATCTTGGAATAAAGGTGAGGATTTGGGGCATACTTTACATCCTGTTTGGATGGTCTTTTTCTTGCCATCGATAGTAACATCTCTTTCAGTATGTTCCAACTCACAATAGCTAACGAGATTCTTACAACTCTTCAAGTCGCGCTGATAGAAGATGATAATGTCGCGTATTTCTTTTTTGAGTTCTGGAGTAAGTTCAGAATGATATTGAGACTGTTTTTCCCAGATAGCTTCAAACTCATCCATATAGTCCTGACGATAGAAGATGATATTGGTCAGGCTGTTGTTAGGATCCTTATCCAGTCGCTGCATCAAGTATTGACCTATCGTCTGGTGATTGAAGTAGAGCTCCTTACTTCTGTCGCTAATCATAGCCAAGCGTTTGCTGGAGTTATTGATAGCCCCGTTGATATCTGCTAAAGCATAAGCAACTTCCTCAATATCCAGTTGGTGCTTCAAGGCTTCCGTTCGCCAGATGAGTGACTGGGCATAGCCCTCCTTGCCGCTATTCTTTGCTGTATATATCTGATGAACTCCATAGAAGGCTCCAGATGTTTGAGTCTTGTTGAATCCATGAATAGACGATTTGAAATCGTCAGTCAGGATGTTGGGGTAGAAAGCTGATTGTACCTCCCATATCTTATCAAACTCTGCCTGTAAGTCTGAACGATAGAACGTTGGCCTGTTTCTCTTACCTTTATTATATAGGTCTAGCAGAAGTTGTCCTGGTGTCAGATTCTCTTCATAGAGCCTCTTGGCAATCTCCATTCCGTCAATCAGTTCGCCCTCTTCGCCATCCTTTACTTTTCTACTACTTTTATAGCCACGTTTTTTATTGATCATCAGCAAGACACGTGCAAAGTCTTCCAATGATATTTCTTCCGTTACAGCCTTGGCTCTGGCTCTATAGGTTTGGAAGGTAGTATTGTTTCCCTGTTCAAATAAGGGAGTCTCATCTGAGATAATATGATGTTCTAACAGGCATTCTATCAGATTCTTTCTGCGTAACTTATAGCGCTGAAGATTACGATGCATACTACGCTTCATGCGTCTGTCAGCATTAGTTGTGATAGACTTACCCCTCTCGAAGTTGGACTTTTCATCAACAGTTAAAGGATTAACCCTTACGCCAAGTCGGATAATTGATGAAGACTCATTTTCGTTTTCCTTTTCATTGACTAATGCCCATCCAATGCTTGTTGTGCCCAAGTCAAGACCCAGAATTCTCTTCATAATTTTAAGCTTTTTAGTTATTTTGCTACAAAATTACAAATTTCTTTTGAAACATATGGTGCATTCAAAGAAAAAGTGTTATCTTTGCAGCACTAATTTTAAGCAAATCACAATAAGGATTATTCCGTTGTGAAAACATTAGGTTCTGGTCATCGTCCTTAACGGTGACCTTTTTTGTTGATTATTGCAGTTTTTGGGTCGCTGATAATAAAAGGTGGCTGGCCATTACGGTCAGCCACTTTGATTCCAGATATAGTAAGTTCTTTGCTTGCCATTTACTTTCCCTCGTACCACTGCTTGAGGACGAAGAAGGCTTTCTTCTTTTCGCCCTTGTCGCTCACCAGGCCCTTCATGTTGTAGTAGTCCTGGATGCCGGGTAGTACGCGGCGGGGCGAGCGGAAGTCCTTGAGAATCCACGGTGTAGTGCCTGCCAGACCGTCAATCTTGTCGAGCATGGCAAGGTTCTGGATGTAGAGGTTCTCCTGAAACTCCTCGGTCCACCGCTGGTTCTTGGCACCGTGGTAGCCGTATTTGGCTCCTCCGCCGAACTCACTGATGATGACGGGTTTGTTGTAGGGAATCTTCCACCGCATCTTTGGGGCATCGTTTACGTCACGATACCATCCGATATACTGGTTGAACGACACCACATCCACATACTTGTTCATATTGTCGTTGAGGCGGTTCACATAGTTTGAGGCGCCAGTGACCTCCATGGCCATGGAGATAAGACGGGTATTGTCCAGACTGCGGGCATACTGGGCGAGGTTGCCCAGGAAGGTGTCGCGTTCCGTGGAATGAGGTGTCTCGTTGGCAATGCTCCAGATGATGACATTGGCGCGGTTGTGGTCGCGGGCTATCATGTCACGCAGCTGACAGCGGGCATTCTCGTAAGTGGCGGGATTCGCCCAGTCGATGGTCCAGTAGACAGGAATCTCCGACCATACCAGTATCCCCATCTTCTCGGCCTCGCGAACCATCTCCTCATGATGGGGATAGTGTGCCAGACGTACGAAGTTGCACCCCAGTTCCTTGGCCCAAGAGAGCAGCGTGCGGGCATCATCAACAGAATTGGCACGCCCGCCGCCGTTGGGTTTCTCGTTGTGGATGCTGATGCCTTTCAGGAAGATGGGCTGTCCGTTGAGCAGTATCTGCTTGTCGCGAGTCTCGATGGTGCGGAAACCTATCTCGTCAGCATAGGTTGACGTGTCTAACGAGAGGCGGACGTCATAGAGTTTGGGATGCTCAGGACTCCAGAGCACCAGTTTCTTCCTGCTGACTTTCAACGTGCCGCTGACCATGCCCTCGGCATTGGTGGTAAACTGTTGTTCCAATTTCAGTTCGGGAATGCTGACGACAACTTTATGGCCAGCCTCGGCCTTGTTGAGGCGGGCGGAGAAGGCAAGGGTGCGGGTCTTGGCGTTGGTGTCGGTGGCAAAACCACCGACCACATGCAGGTCGTAGTCTTCAAGGTAAACCGGCGTAACCTTCACCAGCCGTACGTCGCGGGTGATGCCGCCATAGTTCCACCAGTCGAAGATTTGTGTGGGAACATCCTCGGCATGGCGCTTGTTGTCCACCTTGACGATGATGACGTTCTCGCCATCGATGAGCAGGTCGCTGATGTCGAAGTTGAACGGTGTGAAACCGCCGACATGATGACCTGCCTTCTTGCCATTCACCCACACATGGCAGTCGTAGTTGACGGCACCGAAGTAAAGCAACGTGCGGTAGTCCTGCATGGGAACGGCCTGAAAGCGTCTCATAAACCATACCGTGCCCTCATAGAAGAAGAGCCGTTCGTCCTGCGTGTTCCAGTCGGAGGGTATCTTCATGGTGGGCGACTGGTCGAAATCATATTCTATCAGGTCTTCCGGATGCTGCGGCTTGGCATTTCGGAAGAAGCCCCACCGCGTGGGTTTCATGCGATAGTCATAGTAGCCTTCTTCCTGGACATCGACGATGTAGTGCCAGTCACCATTGAGTGACATACCCTCGTAAGCCTGGACATTCTGCAGCAGCGGCACCTGCGGCTGCGCCTTAGACAAGGGCAAAAGGGCAAAAAGGTAAAACAGTAAAACACCTGATAACTTACCAATCACCTTGTTGTTTGTATTCATTTTGTTCATCATTTTGCTTACTTTTTTACCTTTTTACTCTTTTTCTTTATTTACTTTTTCACGCGGTAGATGCGGAACGACATAGCGGGCAGCTTGTCGCTGATGACGCTCTGCTTCTTGCCTGCCTCTACTGCTATGCTTCCCGTCTTCGGCGTAATCAGTTCCGGATGCTGGATGCTGTTCTCATCGTCCATGCCCTGATGACTGAGGGTCAGGGTCTGTGCCGTGGTCTGTCCGCTCATGCCCTTCAGGTTCAGCGTGATGGGCTGTTCACTCATCGACGTATTAACCACTTTGACGATGACCTCATTGGCATCCTTGTCGAAGGCGGCTGAGGCGAAGAGACCGTTCTGTCCCTCCTGATTAGCCACAGGAACGGCCACGGTTTTCTTACCCTGCTGCTTCTGGGTGGTCAGCGACAGCACGTTAGTACCCTTGTTGGTAGCATACATCTGCTGTACATAGTAGCTGACGGATTTGAACATCTGCGTCTGGTCGTACCATATCTGGTCAGGGCGCCACTGCCAGCCGTCGACATGGGCGAAGAGCGGAGCGGGAGTCGTCATGTGAACGATGTCGGCATTACGCTCGAAGCCTGTCATGTGGCCAGCCTCAAGAATGGCAGCCTCGTAGTGATTCCACTTCTTGCCCTTGCCGTGACAGGCATATTCGCCGGCAAACACCTTGGGGCCTTTGCGGTCGTAGGAGTCATAGCGCAGACCATGACTGAGGAACCACTGTTCGTCGCGGTAGTAGTGCTCGTCGTAGAGGTCCACCTTCAACTGCTTCATGCGGGGCTGCAGCAGGTCGAAGTCCCAGCCTTCACTGTTCGGACCCGTCGTACCGATAAGTTTCAGGTTAGGATACTTGGCACGCAGGGCATCGCTGAACTTCTTCAGGCGCTCGGTAAACACGGGGCCATAGCCGCCATGTGCCTCATCATAGTCCCACTGCTCGTTACCTACGGCAAGGAACTTCAGGTTAAAGGGTGCGGGGTGACCCATGTCTGCACGCACCTTACCCCATGTCGTCGTGACATCGCCATTGGCAAACTCCACGAGGTCCAGTGCATCCTGAATGTAGGGGTCGAGGTCGTCGAGTGCTACGTGTACGCCGGGCTTGGTGGGGTCGGGATTCTGGAACTGACAGCTCAGACCGCACGAGATGACGGGCAGCGGTTCGGCACCGATGTCCTCTGCCAACTGGAAAAACTCAAAGAAACCGAGTCCGTACGACTGATAGTAGTCGGGGAAGTAGCGGTGGTCGAAGGTGTATTCCCAGCGGTTCTGGTTCAGCGGACGGTTCTCAACAGGCCCTACGCTGTTCTTCCACTGGTAGCGTGTCTCCAAGTCGACGCCCTCGACGATGCATCCGCCGGGGAAGCGGAAGATGCCCGGGTGCAGGTCTTCCAAAGCCTGTGCCAGGTCGCGGCGCAGACCGTTCTCGCGATTCTTATAGGTATTGACGGGGAACAGCGAGATATGTTCCAGACAAACGCTGTTCGGTCCATGCAGATAAATGCGCAGTTTGGCATGCTTCAGCGTTTTCGGCGATGTCAGCACCATGGTGTACTTCTGCCATTCCGTCGAGGTGATGTCTAATGTCTGCTCGACAAACTCCTGGCGTTCGTCCATCGAGTTCTCCTGGATGAGTTGTACGCGGATGGTAGCCTTGCTCTTGGGTGCCTTGGCCCAGACAGAGAAGCGGTACTGCTCGCCTTTCTTCACGCCGATGCCGAAGTAACCCTCGTTCACCAGACCGGTACGGCGGTCGCGATGGCCGGGGTCAGTCAGCACCACATAGTGGGGACAGCGCTGGAACGGTCCGTCGTCCTTCACGTCGACACAGCCGAAGCTTTGCCACCCCATCAGGTGCTGCGGAAACTCAAACGAGCGGTTCTTTACCAGTTCACCATACAGTCCACCGTCAGCGGCATAGTTGATGTCCTCGAAAAAAATACCATACATGGTCGACTGGATGGGCGCACCCAATTTCTTGGTGTTGACGTCCATCGTCATCTGTGCCATTGCAACGAGGGTTGTACTCATAGCGACGGCCAATGATAAGAGCTTTTTCTTCATTTTCTTTTGTCTAATTTCAAAGTGTTGTTTAATAGCTTGTTTCACTTTGCAAAGATAGTAATAAAAATTGAAAATTAAAAATTTTCACTTTTCAATTTTCCATTTTCAATTTATTTCATACCTTTGCAGGCGATTATGAAAGAAAACAAAGCACTCATAGCGCATCTCAGTATGTTCGGTGCCTGTGCCGGCTGGGGACTGATGGCCCCTATCGGCAAGGATGCCATGACACACGGTTTCGACGGCATTACGCTGGTAACGTTCCGCGTAGCCGGTGCCTGCCTGCTGTTCTGGATAGCATCGCTGTTTGCAAAAAAGGAGTATGTGCCTCTGAAAGACAAGCTGATGTTCATCGGTGCCGCCTTGTTCGGGCTGTTGTGCAACCAGTGCTGCTACACGATGGGGCTGAGCATCACGTCACCCATCAATGCCTCTATCGTCACGACGTCGATGCCTATCTTCGCGATGATCTTGGCGGCACTGATACTGAAGGAGCCCATTACGGGCAAGAAAGCCTTAGGTGTGTTGATGGGGTGTAGCGGAGCCTTGATACTGATACTGACCTCAGCAGCCCATGCCGACGACAGGGTCGGCGACATCCGCGGCGACCTGCTGTGTCTGTTTGCGCAGTTCTCGTTTGCGCTCTACCTGTCACTGTTCAATCCCCTGATCCGCCGCTACAACGTCTTCACCATCAACAAGTATATGTTCTCGTGGGGAGCTCTCATGCTGCTGCCCTTCACCTTCGGCCATGTCAGCGACGTACTGGCAAAACCCATTCCCGCCACAACGTGGTGGGAAGTGGCGTATGTTGTCGGAGTAGGTACCTTCTTAGGCTATATCCTGACCATGATAGGACAGCGTACCCTGCGCCCCACGGTGGTCAGCGTCTATAACTACGTGCAGCCCATCGTGTCAGTGGCAGCGTCGCTACTGATGGGTATCGGCGTGCTGAAGGTCACCCACGGTCTTGCCGTCATCCTTGTCTTCAGTGGCGTATGGTTAGTCACGAAGTCCAAGTCCAGGAAGGACCTGGAAAGTAAAAGGTAAAAGTGTTTACTTTACTCCCTGTCTCCTTCTTTCTCGAACCAGAAGTCTACCAGACGGATATCAAAGATGAGTGTACTATAAGCAGGAATCAAGGAAGCGACTGTCGTACCATAGCCTAACTGATAGGGAATGGTGACACGCCAATGGTCGCCCCTGTGCATGTGCTGCACTGCGGTCGAGAAACCCGCTTTCACACCATTCACGGCAAATGTTGCAGGCATGTCGACGTCCGGGTCAAAGACGGTGAGCCAGCTGCGATCAAACTCATAACCGGCGGGATAGTCGTCCGTAGGGATGAGCCGTCCGCTGTAATGCACCTGCACGGAGTCGGTGTAGTACGGGCATGTCGTGCCTTCACCACGCTCCAAGACATCTACAACGATGCAGTTCGTATAGTCTATATCGCTCAGCGACATGCTGGAAGGCTGCGACCAGTTAGGCAGGACGAAGGCAGTGGCCGTCGTCGGGATGTGACTGTTGTAGGCTTTCTGGAAGTACTCCTCATTCCGTCTTTTCCAATCGGCAGAGTCAAAAGCCTCATCATCGCTTTCACTACAAGAGGTCAATAAAGGTAAAAAGGCAAAAAGGTAAAAAGGTAAAAACCATTTTACCGATACCTTAACCCTATCCTTTAACATCTTTATCATCATTTTTACCTTTTTACTTTTTTACCTTTATACCTTTTCATTACTGAAGCTTTTTCAGCAATGATGCAATGCTCACCTTGTCCTCAATGATGCCGTTAAGGTCCTCAATGCGGACACGCTCCTGCTCCATGGTATCGCGGAAGCGGAGGGTGACACAGCCATCATTGAGCGTGTCGTGGTCAACGGTGACGCAATACGGCGTACCGATGGCATCCTGACGACGGTAACGCTTGCCGATGGAGTCCTTTTCGTCGTACTGGCAGTTGAAGTGGAACTTCAGGTCGTTGATGATTTCACGGGCCTTCTCGGGCAGTCCGTCCTTCTTCACCAACGGCATCACGGCGCACTTCACGGGAGCCAAGGCTGCGGGCAGCTTCAGAACGGTACGCGTCTCGCCATTTTCCAGTTTCTCTTCGCAGAAGGAGTGGCACATGATGCTGAGGAACATACGGTCGACACCGATGGACGTCTCAATGACGAACGGTGTGTAGCTCTCGTTGGTGGCGGGGTCGAAATACTTGATCTGCTTGCCGCTGTACTTCTCGTGCTGCGACAGGTCGAAGTTGGTACGCGAGTGGATACCCTCAACCTCCTTGAAGCCGAACGGCATCTTGAACTCGATGTCGGTGGCAGCGTTGGCGTAGTGGGCCAGCTTGTCGTGGTCGTGGAAACGGTAGTTCTCCGCACCGAAGCCTAAGGCCTGGTGCCACGCCATGCGCGTCTGCTTCCACTTGGGGAACCACTCCAACTCAGTGCCGGGCTGTACGAAGAACTGCATCTCCATCTGCTCAAACTCACGCATACGGAAGATGAACTGGCGGGCGACGATCTCGTTGCGGAAAGCCTTACCTATCTGGGCTATGCCGAAGGGTATCTTCATACGGCCTGTCTTCTGCACGTTCAGGTAGTTGACGAAGATGCCCTGTGCCGTCTCAGGACGCAGGTAGACCTTCATGGAACCGTCGGCCGAAGCGCCCATCTCGGTCGAGAACATCAGGTTGAACTGGCGCACGTCGGTCCAGTTGCGGGTGCCACTGATGGGGCACACAATCTCCTCGTCCAGGATAATCTGCTTCAGCTCGTCCAGGTCGGGCCCCTGCATGGCAGCAGCATAGCGGGCGTGCAGCGCGTCGCGCTTCTCCTTGGTTTCCTTGACGCGCTCGCTGGTCTCCATGTATTTCTGCTCGTCGAACGAGTCGCCGAAACGCTTGCGCGCCTTCTCCACCTCCTTCTGTATCTTCTCGTCGTACTTGGCTATCTGGTCTTCTATCAGCACGTCGGCACGATAGCGCTTCTTCGAGTCGCGGTTGTCTATCAGGGGGTCGTTGAAGGCATCAACGTGACCGCTGGCCTTCCATATCGTCGGGTGCATGAAGATGGCCGAGTCAATACCCACGATGTTCTCGTGCAGCAGCACC
>Ga0247608_10004060_pt1 | contig 16655 bp, 12 predicted proteins | sample 176DNAGHGlowgp2_FD_193490 | JGI IMG/M metagenome (GOLD analysis project Ga0247608, IMG submission 193490) | Sheep rumen microbial communities from Palmerston North, Manawatu-Wanganui, New Zealand - 1766 DNA GHGlow gp2 | ecosystem: Host-associated > Mammals > Digestive system > Stomach > Rumen ... | reverse complement strand
TGTTGTTTTCTTCTTTTTCGATGTGGTCGCAATTTGCGACCACATCCAGCGACCGGTCGCAATTTGCGACCAGTTCCCTGCTTCTTTCATCGTTATTAGATTTCATCTTCGCCATAATGGTTGTTTTGAAATGCAAAGATACCACAAAAACCACTGCTTGTCAAGGGTTTTGCGTGATTTTTGTTGCTGTTGAAAACCAGAGAGTTGTAATTTTTATTTACAATTTATTTTGTTGATTGTTAAGAATTAAGGCCTGAATTTCGCTGATTTTGAACTCTTGCGAGTCTGAGGATCCGTTTGGCCGAGGCCTGATTCCATGTATTGAAGCTCCGAAGCCATCTTCCGTTAAAAACAAGTGATTTTTCAATTAAGAATGCCGGGGGAAACGGGATTGGTGTCGGTTAACTTGATAAAGTCCAGTCCCCCGTTTTGTACATTGATCAGTTTCCGGTAGGGGAGGGTGGCCAAACGGAATGGTGCAATCGCTGATCGTTTCCGTGTGTCTTTGCGGGTTGCCTGTTTTTCGGCAATCACTGCGCTAGCGGATTATACGTATTTCGGTAATCACAGCGCTGGCGGGAAACCAATGCACCATTCCGTTTTGCCGGAAGAGGGAGGCGTTGGATTGCAAGGTCGGTCGTTGTTGTCAAGGCACGCGGTGGCTCGTCAGGACAGGATGGCAAAACGGAATCCCGTACACGCAAGGGCGTGCGCTGGCGGGTGGCTCATGTTTTGATTTACTCAAAAATACACTTTTTCAATGAATTACAATTTCTAATGGCACTAATCGGTAAATTTTTGATTTTCTAAACTGCACTAAACGGTAGGTTTTTGAGGGGATGGATTGCAGTAAATGCACAAGCGATTGCGGCAAGGAAATACATTATAACATTCTCCATTTCCTCACATCCCACATCGCAAAAACGTCGCGTTTCCTGCAATTTTTGTATTCCGAAAAATGCTACTTTTGCAACCGTATTTGTTAAAATAGTATCGTGTTATGCCAAATTCCAAAAATGCAGATGTTCGCATCAAGGTCATTGACCGCTGTCTGAGTGATAAAAACCGCAGGTATTCGATGGCGGAGATGATGGAATTATGCAATAAAGAGTTGGAGCTACACGATTTCCCGCCCGTGTCGGCCATGAACACCATTCGCGGCGACATAGAACAGATTCAACGGATATACGCCCCGAATGCGGATGTTGAAAGTTTCCGGGAGGGGCGGAACATCCGCTATCACTATGCCGATCCCGATTTCTCCATCTACAGGCCGCTGCTGAAACCCGAGGAGACGGCACAGCTCATCCAGACACTCTGCTTGCTGAAACGGTTCAAAGGGATGCCGCAGTTCGACTGGATCAGCGAGATTTCTGATCGTTTGGGAGCTTCGTTGAAAATCGATGAGGTTTCCACGGATGAGGTGGTCGGGTTTGACGAGAACATGGATTTGGAAGGGCTGGACCACTTCACGCCGTTGTTCAACGCCATCAGCGAACAGCGGACATTGTGCATCACCTACAAAAGTTTCAGGCAGGACCAAGAGTTGGAATACGTGGTCTATCCCTATTATCTGAAACAGTACAACAAGCGGTGGTTCCTGATTGCCAGGAATGAAGGTTATGAGACGTTGACCAACTACGCCCTCGACCGTATTCTGGGTATCAAAGAGACGGATGTGCCGTTCCAACCCGCCGGCATCAACTTCGCCGACTATTTTGACGAGATGATCGGGGTGTCCAAAGATTCAAACGCGGAGCCCACGCTCGTTAAGCTATGGGTTTCTTCGGTCTCGTGGCCGTACGTCCGCACCAAGCCGCTCCATGGCACGCAAAAGAAGGTCGGTGAAGATGCCACCGGCGCCGTCATCACCATCGAAGTGTATCTGAACTATGAGTTGGAGCAGCTGATCCTGTCCTTCGGCGAAAACATGGAAGTGCTTGAACCGGAATGGTTTCGGGAGAAGATAAAGATGAGGATTGAGAAGGGATTGGAGAGGTATGGGAAATAGGTTCAGTATGAGTGAACGTGAAAGTAGTTATTTTGCATCGTCAAATCGATGTTAAATTAATTTTTTGCGATATGGAAAATATTTCTTGGTCAAAGGATAAGGTTAATTCCGTAATTAAAGAGTTCTACGATGAGATAGAAGGCATTCGTGTCAAATGCCCGGAATTCCAACATTTTGATTTTGTCAAAAATGGTCTGTTATATTTGAAACAGGCAAAAATGGCAAAGGATTGGACCATTACGGATAATGACGAAACAGCATTGTCTGTTTTGAATTATTTCAATGAGACAACTGTCAAGGATGATCTTTTTCTTGTGTCGAATGAAAATGAAACCGTTTCGTTAAAGAAAGCTATTCAAAAGATATATGATGCGACTTTAGGCAATATTCCAGATGAAGAACAATATTTGGATTGTTATCGTGGACACATCTTTGCCTTCCTGATTGATCAGGTTAAAAAAACACCTTTATCTGTTTTCTCCACTTACGAGCACTCTTGGTATTCTGACAAGAATAATAACATCTTTGTGAAAGGTTGGTCTTGTCTTTTTGAATTAGTGATTAAGAAAGTAATCAAATGGGAAGATCAAATCACCTGTCGTTTTGATAATTTGGATGACGCTTACTTATTCTACATTTCTTTTAGCTTTGCGAAGCGACAAATGATAATGAAAAAAAACACTGTATATCTTAACCATACTTCAGGTGACGAATGTGTAAAATATGATGGATATTTTGATGCCGATATTGATTATAACAATATTGACGATGTTCTAACAAAGCTAAAACCAAGAGGATTTGTTGTAGGTGGCGTTTCTAACGCTGAAATGAATCGTTATGATGTTGCAATACGTGACTTATTCTCAAAAGAGCAGGTTCGGCGCTTTCGTGTGGATGAATCAGGTACAGGTTGGATTGAAATAGACAGGGAAAATGACAATTTGACTGTGAGTGTTTTTTCTGCAGAAGACTATAAGTATCATGAAATAATGTCTGATTCTATAGCTCGTTTTGGATTGACTTCAGATATTGACAAATACGATGTCTTCGAAAAGGTAGACGGTTTTATAATTAACATGACTAATTTTCAAGAAGCGATATCTTTCGGTTACGAAGAAAGTATGGCATCACTTTTTCTTGTACCCTATTTTAAAATGTACTATAAGGATGTCCTTCATGAGCTGTTTGATGATTATTCAACCCCAAACTTCAATCTTTTAAAGGCGAATAGCTTAGAACAACACGACAGTCTTGAAAAAACACAGATTATTCGTGCATTTAAAAGTTGTGTTGATAAAATTGAGGAACGATACTATTTCACAGAGGCAATGTATCAACAATATCTTAATGCAATAAGGATGATTGATACCATTGATGACGATGTCTTTCTCAAATATTATCCTGAAGTAATAGAAAGAATCTGCGAAAACGCTGTCATGCCGTCCTATACATCTCAATATCACCTTGTAGAAGCTTTGTTGGGAAACACCGACAATTTACGAATCATTGTCAGGAAAGATGACTATGCGGATATTCTCTACCCAGGAGACTTCGGTGTTGATGAACAGTCTTCTTATGCAGGATGGGGCAGTCTTCTTATGCCCAAAAACTTTAAGACCCAATGTGTAGACGTAGAAATGGCTTTTGATGACATCAATTTTGATGAATATGCCTATACGCCAATTTGCTCTGCCGCTCAATATATCATTTTTAATGCCTTTGACAAAGATGGTAAATACAAGGGAGTGTGGGATGTCTCTATTCCTAATCACGACACGGCAGATATCATCATCGATCTGCATAAAGATGTTCGCCAGTACGATCAATTATCAAAAAAGAGGTTGAATCCAGGGGGACGATACGTGACATTCGCTATGAAAAAAGATATGGAGGCGTGCCAACCTGTAATTGAGCATCTTATCAAAGAGAATCTTCTCGAGAAAGTGGTCAGCCTCAACAACCGTTATCTGCTCTTTATCTCACAAAGCAAACAGGACGACAAAGTAGTATTGGCTAAGTTCAATCATATTGACGATGACCGGTGGCTGCAATCCTATCAAACCATCATTGACGAATTGGCCTTAAATGCCGATTCCAAGCATGTTAGAATCTTGTCTTTGAAAGATCTTGCAGCAACTAATTATTCCATCTCAACAGATTCCTATTTCGCTGCCGTTGATTCTCATAGTATTGAAAGTGTTATTCATTCCCTGATCGCCCGTCACAATCTTGAGTATAACGCCATAGACATTTTGCTATACATTCTGTCGAGAGTTGGTCATCTTCATAGATATGGTGCGGAATTTCCGTATTTTTCAAAAACCATAGAGAAGTTGGATGGGGTCTATGACAGTATGCTTGATTATGAAGAACTCTTGATGGACAACTACACGGAATGTGTCAACACCGTGATTCAAATATATGGTTCAGAAGTGTTAGCGCATGAACATTTCCAACCTGGAATCTCGAAGTTGATGGTGGACATACTCTCGCCAGACAGTATCCACAATGTGTATAACCCGTTTGCAGGATTGGCAAGTTTTTGCTACTTGCTACCCAAGGCAGCCTATTATGGAAGTGAGATTGATGAAAATGTGTTTACATTTGCGGCTTATCGGTTGGAGGCCAATGGCTTATACGACCAAGCAATGTTCGATTGTGTAGATTCAACCATTGATATTGCGACAGAGGTTGGTCCATTTGACACAATCCTCACTGTTCTTCCACTCATACTTAAAAATGAAACCCGATTGTATGATTATCTGTTCAGGGAATGTTTCTCTTTGTTGGAGGAGAATGGTAAAATGATGGTGGCTCTCCCTTCCAAGTTCACTTTTGACAAAACACCCGCAATGACCGAACTTCGGAAGAAAATTGTGGAAAACAAGTGGGTGGAGAAAGTTGTATGTTTGCCCAAAGGCGCATTCACAGGAACGAATGTCAACACCTGTTTGATTCAACTATCAAAGCGAGCTAATCAGGAAATATTATTCTGTGATGCCACTCAAATGGTTGAATATGACAAAGGAAAAGGGACGATTCAGATGGAGGCAATTGTTTCTGCAATCAATCAGGAGGAGTCGTCTTGCTGCTTCAGAATTGCCAATTCGGCTGTCTTGGAAAATAATTATTCGCTTAACCTATTCGTCTATAAACCATTCCCGTCAGAAGAGGGCACAATTCAATGTCGGCTGAACAATTTCTTGACCGAGATTAAACGAACCCCGGCTCTTTCTTTGCCAGAAGGTTTGTTGTTCACTCAAGACATGCTTTCGTCAGATGTGGTGAATTATAGAAAAGGTTTAGATGATTTGAAAACAGGTGGTGTAAGTGAGTCCATGATGAAACTCCAAGGCGATGCGCTGATTGTCTCATCCGTTCAAAGCAATCTGAAACCCACGTACTTGGAAGTTGGAGAAGACACGTGTTATTACATGAATCGTGGTCTGTTGGCCTTTAAGGTGGATACCACAAAAGTGTTGCCTGGATATATTTGTCACGCATTAACACAGCCGGAAATATTGAAGCAAATCGACAATTATCGTATAGGAACGCTTGCAAAGATTTCCTCAGACGACTTTCTAAACGTGCGGATTAACCTGCCAGATCTTTCTGCACAAAGAGCTATTTTTGATGATCTCACTCGTGAGCAATACACTAAGAAAAAGCAGGAATTAAACAAGATATATGGTGATGTTTATGCGGAAAAGGAAGAGGAATTCAAATCCTTGAAACATGCTATGGGAAAATCTGTTGCCGGAATCACCGCTGCTGTAGATAATCTGTATAAGTATTTTGAAGGGAAGGGGCAGTTAGACACCATTGTTCATGAGCGCAGGTCATCCACACTGGGCGACAAACTTAATGTAATACAACAAAGTGTCCAGCATATTGCTGTACTTTTGAAACATGGAGCAGACTTTTTGGATGTATCCCAATACCCGATAGAATCGGTTTCCATCGATGATCTTTGGCGGTGCATAACGTACGAAACAAACAGATTCTCTCTCAGCAAGTATAATGTGTTGGAAGATTCAATCAAACGTATGACTATCAGAATGAATGTCGATTTATTCAAGATACTCGTGAATGATATACTGTCTAATGCGGAGAAACATGCTTTTGAAGACAACAATCCTATCAATACGGTTCGCGTAGAATACGTTTGTGACAATTCTTGGTTCACACTGTTTGTCTCGAATAATGGTCGGCCTTTCCCGGATGATGTGGATGTGAAAAAATTCACGAAAAGATACTGGTCTGCTGGAAATCACCAAGGAAGTGGAATCGGCGGACACGATATTCTCAAGATAATGACCGCTTTTCAGGGAGAGTTTGAATTGTTGACGGATTACGAGGATTCCTATCCGACTTGCTATGTGTTAAGATTCCCTGTTGAGTAAGTATTCGTTTTATAGTTAAATCAATTTGATAGTATCATAATACCAATAAGTTATGGCATATAAAGTTTTGTGGGTAGATGACGAGTTTGACACCGAAGCATTACAAGAAGTAGCTGATTCCGCTGCAAACCGAGGAATCAATATGGATACGGCATGCAAGTCTGCAGAAGAGGCTTTGGCGCATTTGCAACATCCTAAAGATTTTGACGCAATCATTTTAGATGCCCGCTTTCTAGTTTCGACAAACGATACTCTTGACAGCACTGGAGGGGTAAAGGGCTTGCGTAAAGTCACAAAACGTCTAGAGCAGCTGAAAGAAGCTGGAGACTATATTCCAACATTCATCTTTTCTGGTCAACCAGACACATTCAAGAGTGAATGGTTTTCAGAAACATACGAAGAGTACGAGGTTTTCCAAAAGGGTTTGGACAACACGAGATTGTTTGATGCGATTATTCGCGCTGTGAACGAAAGGGAGATAAGCCAAGTAAAGCTGAAATATGCTCCACTGTTTGACATTGGTGTGCCGAAATATCTGTTTGATTCTTCAGATATTACCGATCGTCTGCTGAATTATGCTGTACAAGTCGAGCATAACGATACGAAGAAAACGGAATATTTGAATGATATGCGCAAGTTGATAGAAGAACTTTTTGAAAAAAGTGAACAAGTCGGTTTGCTTCGCTCTGGGATCAACTCATTAAATGAAAGAAGTAAGTTTCTGTGTGACAGTAAAATGCAAGTGTATATCCCTCCGTATGTTCAAGAGTCTATTCGACATATTCTCCGTTGCACTCAGGAAGCTTCTCATCATGGGGTTGCGGATGCCGATATGCGAAACGGTATCGCACCGTTTTTGTTCAGATCGTTGTTCTTCTCCCTTTCCACTGTGTTGGTCTGGTGGAAGCAGTTTATTGACAGTAATTGCGATAAAGATGCATTGAGGCAATGTGTTGAATCTATCCAGATGGACACAGAAACAGCAAAAACTGACAAAAAGACTGCTGAACCTGAACGTAAAACCGATACGATTCTTCCATACACATACATCGTCGAAAAGGACAGTGATGGTTTTTACCATTGTGGTCCTTATTTGATGCCAACAAAACACGGACAAGCAATTGAAGGGAAAATGGTAATTGTCCTTGAAGAGGAGACCAACACAGGGAAAAAGAGCGATGTGTACCCGAGATTTGCAAAGAGAGTTAAGGAGATTTGAACGTGGATAATCCATGTGCGATATATTCGTTTGTCTTATGGAAAAAATGCAAGAGTTACAATTTAAATTTTCATTATGCCTAAATGGTGGTAAAAGCTATGTTTTGGTAAATGAAACCGATGAATATTTCATTCGTCTCGAATCTGCTCTGAATGATATTAAACAAGGGAAAGGAGAAGAATGTGATTATTTGTTTTTTGCTTTCGTTACATTATGCTCTGCAACTTTAGAATATTCGTTAAACCTAATGTTATCAGTTCATTGCTTCAATAAGTATCACGTTCCTTTGTATTTGGATCGTCTACAAGATTATGAAAACTACCATTTTAGAGATAAGATTATTAAGACACCATCTATAGTTTCAGGTGGTAAATTTGTCGTCAACGACAAATCCCTTCCAATCAAGAGATTAACAAAGTTGGTAAATAAAAGAAATCTTCTTCTTCATAACTCAAACTTTGTAAAAGCACAAACTTTTACATCTCCGAACACGCATGCTCTGATGACCGAAAAGGGCGTTTTTATACCTATAAGTTCGTTAACAAATGATTTGTCTTTAGAAATACCTATTCGTATTAGGAATAACGATGTCACATCTCTTTCTGCAGAATGGTGTATTGAAGTAGGGGAGGCTCTACTCCAATATCGAAAGTGTGTGATTTCACCATTTTTGTCGCATCTTGCATTTGAAGAAAACGAAATACTTGTTCGCAACAGAAAGCAAAAACGCTCTGGTAAAAGGCATGTATGAACGATCAAATCAATCATATGCTTGACAGGTTCAACATGACTGAACCTGTCGGTTGTAATTTTGCCGCCGAAAATCAACGTTATTATTCATCAAAATTTTGGAGTTATGATTATTTACATTCTTATTGGTTGTTTCGGCTGGCTTTTGGAAGCCGTAGGTGGCGCTTTAATTGGCAAAAATCCTGGAGACTCATTTGGGAAGTGGAAGTAGGTCGCAAAAAACATTGCTTTTCCTGCAACTATTATTTTGAAAAATGCTACTTTTGCAAATCTAAACCAAATAATCATTATCTATGATCACTGGTAAAATAAAATCCCAAATCGATGCCATCTGGAAAAGCTTCTGGACGGGCGGTATTTCCAACTCCATCGATGTGTTGGAGCAGATGACCTATCTCTTCTTCATGAAGATGCTCGACGATGCGCAGCTCAACCAGGAGGCCACTGCACAGGCGATGGGATTGAAAGATTTTGAAGACCCGAAAGCAGTGTTCAAAAAAGGGAAGTGGCACAATCCCGATACCGACAAGGATGTGCCTTACAGCAATTTACGCTGGAATGTGTTCCGACAGTTCACGCCTGAGAAGATGTTCGATACGGTGCGATTCGATGTGTTTACCTTCATCAAGAATATCAGCAATGACGAGACCTCCGCTTACAGTCGTTTTATGAACGACGCCGTGTTCCTCATCCAGCAGCCTCGCACGCTGGTGAAGGTGGTGGAGGGCATCCAGGAATTGGACATGAACGACCGCGACACGATGGGCGATGTGTACGAGTATGTGTTAGGAAAGATGGCGGAATCGGGCACCAACGGACAGTTCCGTACCCCGCGCCACATCATCCGTATGATGGTGGAACTGATGCAGCCCAAGGTGGACGACCGCATTTGCGATCCCGCGATGGGCACGGCGGGGTTCTTGGTGGAGAGTGCCAAATATCTGAAAGCGAACTACACCCAGGAACTGTTGAAGAAGCAGAACTTGACGCATTTCCGTACGGGAATGTTCAGCGGCTTCGACACCGACCCCAAAATGCTGCGTATCGGTTCTATGAACCTGATGCTGAACGGAGTGGACAACCCCAACATTGTGGCTCAGGACAGTCTCTCTAACCAAAACACCAAAGAGAGCACCTACACGCTCTGTCTGGCCAATCCTCCCTTCTCGGGCAGTTTGGATCATGATGTAGTGAACCCCACATTATTGGCGATGACAAAGACGAAGAAGACGGAACTGTTGTTCATTTCGCTCTTTATCCGCATGTTGGAATTGGGCGGGCGTTGCGCCTCCATTGTGCCTGACGGTGTTTTATTTGGCAACAGTACGGGGCACAAGTCTATTCGAAAGGAGTTGGTTGACAAGCAATGTCTGCAGGCGGTTATTTCGATGCCTTCTGGGGTGTTCAAACCGTATGCTGGTGTTTCCACTGCCATCCTCATTTTCACGAAAACCGACAAGGGCGGCACCGACAAGGTTTGGTTTTACGATATGAAAGCCGACGGCTTCTCGTTGGACGACAAGCGCAACCCGATAGCTGATAACGACATCCCCGATGTGATAGCCCGCTTCAAGAATTTGGCAGCCGAGGAAAGCCGCACACGCAAAGAGCAGAGTTTTCTGGTGCCTGTCGACGAAATACGTACCAACAACTACGACCTCAGTATCAACAAATACAAAGAGGTGGAACGGGTGAAGGTGGAGTATGAGAAACCAGAGGTGGTTTTTGACCGCATCGAAACGCTTCAGAAGGAGATTGCAGAAGAAATGGATGAATTCAGAACCAAATATTTGTAATATGAATGCTACGATTGTACAATGGGCAACCATTCTCAGCCCCGTCATTTCAGTAATTATAGCAGTCTTTGTTTCTTGGGCCAATTCTCGCGATGTGAAAAAACAAATTAAGGCTGTTAAGGAACTTTCACGTCAGACAATTGACAATACCACAAAAGAGGTAGAAAGTATAAAACAATTGTCGAAATTGCAGATAGAGGCTTCCATTAAGCAAATCGAGCTGGAAATAGAGAAATATCAACTGTTGGCGAGACAAGCTCAGCAAGAAGCAAGAGGTGTCGAATCCGTTAATAAGTCAGGGTTGTCCTATAATGTGGCTTTTCGCGAAGAAGCCTTGCGTCAGCATACGGAGGAAAAGCCCCAACGTGATTTAAGATTGTATGCTGAGTTTGTTCAGAGATTGAACTCTATAAAAACAGGATTGGAACAGATACAGCTGTAGGTTTATGAAAGAGTATTGGACATATAGGAAATTTGAAGATTGTTTGGAAAAGGTAAAATATACTTCAAAAATTTCTACTTCTGACTATCTGACAGAGGGGGAATACCCCATTGTTTCTCAAGAAGAAGGACTGATTGCTGGTTTTTGGAACAATGAAGCCGATGTTTTTAGAACAAACAAACCTGTAGTCATATTTGGTGACCATACGAGAGTTCTGAAATATGTCGATTTTGATTTTGTGCTTGGCGCTGATGGGGTCAAGATATTGCAACCAATAGATGATTTGTCGGCAAAATTCTTTCTGTATTATTTGAAATGGTATAATATTCCAAGTTTGGGCTATTCACGCCATTATAAGTTGCTTAAAGAAATTAAAATCCCCATCCCCCCTCTCTCCACTCAATCCCGCATCGTCTCCGAACTCGACCTCCTCCAATCCATCATCGACAAGCAGAAAGCCCAAGTGAAGGAGCTGGACAACCTCGCGCAGGCCATCTTCTATGATATGTTCGGCGACCCCGTGGAGAATGAGAAGGGGTGGGAGGTGAAAAAGTTGGGAGAGATAGGAAAAATTGTTACTGGGAACACCCCAAGTAGACAAATAAAAGAGTATTATGATACACCCTTTATTGAATGGATAAAATCTGACAACTTATCAAACAATTATATATATGCTTCAAAGGCAAAGGAATTTCTTTCGAAATCAGGTTCTTCCAAAGGTCGCATTATACCTACGGGCTCTATATTAGTAACTTGCATTGCTGGCAGTTTGTCTTCAATTGGAACGGCTTCTATGATTAATAGAACAGTTTCTTTTAATCAGCAAATCAACGCTATTATTCCTAATGAAAAATTAGTTTCTAATTTGTTTGTACTACATACAATTAGAAGAATGGGGAAAAGAATACAAGACAATGCTACGAATGGAATGAAACATATTATTACCAAAAGCGTTTTCAAGAATATACCTATCATTCTTCCCCCGCTATCCCTTCAGCAAACCTTCGCCGCGAAAATCGAATCGATAGAGAAACAAAAAGCAGCCATAAGCAAATCCTTAGCGGAAACACAGCGGCTGTTCGATTATACTATGGATAAATATTTTGGGTAAAAATATAATCGTGATATGATGCTTACAAATGAACAAAGGGACAATCTTTACAATATTGCAATAACGGAGGTGCAAAAAATTCGATTTTCCTCTGATTTTATGAACATCTTGTCATCTATTTGGCATGTGTATGAACAAGACGCCACAGGAGAAGACGACAGATTCAGTGTGTTAGGCGATGAAATCAGCAAGCATTATGTCCTTAATGATGATTGGCCTGATGACAAGCTGTTTATTTCGATTTTAAAACTGAAAGACGATGATGAAACATTACTTCGATTTACTCAAGCTATAATTAATTCTCAGGATGATAATATTAATAAAGACATCATTGATCAAATAAATCAGAATGTTCCAGAGGGGATGAGCTTTGAGAAAGGTAGAGACAATGTGTTTTTATTTGTACAGAAAGGAAGTTCGTTGCAATGGGATGTGAATCAGAACATTAAGTTTGTTAAGTGCAGATGTTATTATTCACATGGAAGATTTATTCTGGACAAAGAAAGAATCCCACAGAATATTGGCAATAATGTGTTCTTGCTCGCGCATTACAATTGGGATGATTATGGGAATAAAACCAGTTTTATCCTTTATTATATAGATTCTGATGGGAATCAGGTTGAGATTGGGGGACTCAAATTAATGAAAATAGGGGAAAGTAACACTTATAATGTTTTAGATAACTCGTTTTACATTCTTTCAGAAGACTATTGCTCTTTAGGTCAAAACACTTCTTATTACGTGAAGATGTATGAGCTGTTTAAAGGTGATACGTACATTTATTTGAAGGCACTTCGAGATTCTGCATTGTATTCAAAAATACATGAAAAATTTGAAGAAGAAGATGGCTTTAAATTGTCACTATTAAGAGAGAATGTTGCTGAAAAAGCTCTTCGAGAAGGTAGATTCATGGTGAATGGCAGAGAAATAAGTGATGCATATGCTTTTACTTATTTGTATAAGCCGGAATATTATACAGATATAAATGCTGATCCTGTCAATATTTCATTTCAGTTTCAGTATAAATGCAAACCATACGAGAGGGTTTATGGCCTTATCGGAGAAAATGGAGTAGGGAAAACAACCTTAATCAATAATATTATTTCTTCTCTGACGGAAAATTCAGAGAGAGATAGTTTTGAGGGTCTTCGGCCCATTTTTAGTAAAGTGATGGTTATTTCGTACTCACCATTTGATGTTTTCCGAACCCAAATATCAGGTTCTGTGATTGATTATTTGTATTGTGGCCTACTTGAGAACGAAAACTTAATATTATCTAAGGAAAAACAATACAAAAAGTTGAGAGCCAACATCAGGACAATAAACAAACGTAATTCTTTAAAAGAACATTTTTGTGAAATATGGTTGAATATCGTGAAAGATGTTTTTCCAAATAGTGTTATTCAATCGTTTTATACACGCAAAGATGGTCTTTTATCTCTACAAGAAGATGAGATATATAAGGCCTGTATACTAATGAGTTCTGGAGAGACCATTTTCCTTTATGTTATTTCAGACATTATTGCAAACATCCGACAAGATACTTTATTACTATTTGATGAGCCTGAACAGCATTTACATCCTCATGGGATAATGCAACTTATCAGAGCCATCTATACTATTCTTGAAAAGTTTGAATCATACGCTATTATTGCAACGCACTCTCCTTTGGTCATAAGAGAAATGCTTTCAAAAAATGTATTTGTATTTAATAGGGAAGAGGACTATTTGCATGTTGCAAAAATTGGAATTGAGAGTTTTGGGGAAGATATAGCAATTTTGAATGATATAGTTTTCAAGAATCGTTCAGAGAACAAACAATACGAAAAATACATTTCCGAATTAGTGGAAGACAGCGAAAACTACAATGAAGTTGTTGCTATACTTCAGAACGAACACAATGAGCTTGGATTGAATACTCGATTGCTGATTCAAAGTGCATTTGAGAAAAAAGAAGGAGGTCTCGCATGAGAAAGTTGGAGCCCATCAAAGATGATGCAATGACATTTATTAGCAATGTCATTGCTTCGTCGAACAAGAAGGGAAGAAACAACGAAGAATCGAAAAGGGAGACAAAGGAATTTCGTGATTCTTGTTTAACAGTTGTTTCCGAAAACGAGCAAACCATCAAGCAGTATGATAAAGATTTTGAAGCAAACACATTGGAAAACCTTGAAAATAAAGGTCAACTGAACAATGAAGAAAAAGATTTTTTTTTGAGTTTGTATTCATTTCGAAAAAAAGCAATTTCTCAATTAAGAGAGACAGTCTTGACAGAGAAAGGGTATAGGAATGATATTTGTCCGTTGTGCGAATGTGATACGGTTACTACGATGGATCATTATCTTCCTAAAGAAAAGTATGCTCTATTTGTTGTTCATCCAAGAAATTTGATACCATGCTGTAATAGTTGCAACCAACACAAAAGCGATAATGTTTTTAAAGATGGGAAAAGAGTGTTTTGGAATTGTTATTTGGATAATCCTGTTGATAAGCAGTATTTGAAATGCGAAATAACAAAAAGAGAAAATGGTTTGATAGATGTGGAATTCACAATAGATAAGAGTGAATTATCGGAACAGGAAGCGTGCGTCATAGAAAACACGCTAGGAAGTGACGGTCAGAATGTGATAGGGCAATATAAGAAAATGGTTGGAAATGAAATGATTATGCTTGTAAAACGAATTTCAGGTCTGATGATGAATGGAGACCAGTTTGATAATAGTATAAGAAAAATCAAAGAAGCTGATTTGTCTAACTGTATTATGAATGATTGGAGAGATGTTTTGAAAAATGTATTGTTGAACTCTAATGATTTTTTGAATTTTGCAAAAAAAGAATCCGAAAAAATCATTGAGAAAAGTAAGTTGGGCGGGAGTTAATCCGACAATTTCAAAGAAAGATATGATTTATCAAAATAATCTGTATTTTTGCAACCTGTAATTTATTAGACTATATGAAATTCAAATCTATAAGCGCAACGGACAAAATATCGGGCTGGAATGTGGAAAACATCCAGTTCAATCCTATGCTTACACTCTTGGTGGGCGCATCGGGCGTGGGGAAAACCCGGATTCTGAATTTGATCAATGGGTTTTGTCTCATAGCCAAAGGCTTTTCGTACAATGGAATCAAATGGAAAGTTGAGTTTGAACAGGATGGCCGAGATTACATTTGGGAAGGCGAGTTTGAACTTAGGAATGAACTCACGATGACTGTTCCAGAGTTAAAGGAGAATAGATTTGTCCTTATCAGGGAACAAATTACAGGAAATGGACAAATCATAGTGTCTCGATCAAGTGATTCTTTCGAATTTCACGGAAAAGAATTGGTTAAATTAGATAATACTAAGAGTGCTGTGGAATTATTGAAAGAGGAGCCAATTATCAAACCAATTTATATAGGTTTTAGCCGGTGTTTTTATTGGATCATCACAGATAATTCTCTGAAGGTTTCTCCTTTTATTGATAAAACTCAACAAAGGTCTGTTACTAGTTCACAAATTAAGGCATTGGGGCACTTGTCTCCATTGGAAAGGCTGTTTTTGCTTCGCGAAAACAAATTAAAAGAATTTGATTTGATATGTCAGAAGTTTAAAGATATATTTCCCAATGTTGAAGATGTTGATTATACATTAGCAAGGACATTTAATGATCTTATTGTTCCGATTCTTAGAATCAAGGAGAAAAATGTGTCTGTGTGGATAAATCAAAGTGATATTTCTGCGGGTATGATGCGCACCCTGCTGCAAATCATCACGTTAGTGTTAGCCAATGACGGTGATGTGCTTATGATAGACGAGTTTGAGAATGGTCTGGGGGTGAACTGCATCAATGAGCTGGCCGACCTCATCATGGAGCCGGAAGCGGACATTCAGGTGGTGATGACCAGCCACCATCCCTACATCATTAACGCCATCCCCGTCAAGGATTGGAAGATTCTTACACGCAACGGGAGCGATGTGCATGTGCATACCGCCGAAGAACTCCACATCGGGGAACATTCCAAACACGAGGCGTTTATGCAACTGCTGCAAACCCCGGAATACAGAACAGGACAAAATCGCTAATTAACCTAACCCTACAAACCATGAACTTTTACATCGTTGTTGAAGGAGACAAGACCGAAATGTCTGTTTATCCTGCATGGCTTTCTGTGCTGGCCCCGACCTATACTCGTATTCATAGTGCTTGGGATGTGCGTGAGAACAACTACTACATCTTCAGCGCAGGAGGAATTCCTTCTATCTATACGCACGTGAAGAATGCTGTTTTGGACATCAATGCGATTAACGCACAAGGTGGGCCAGGGTATGACTATCTGTTGGTTTGCCTCGACACAGAAGAGGAGACACGACAATACCATTTAGATAGAATCAATGCCGAATTGTGGTCAAACGGTGTGTCTTTGCAAAATGCTGAACTGGTTGTTTTTGAACAAAAAGTTTGCATGGAGACGTGGTTCTTAGGCAATCAAAGCGTGTTCAAAGAGAATCCGCAAAACCCAGAATATTTGGATTTTATTCGTTATTACAATGTTGGGAAGGACAATCCTGAAGAGATGAGAAATATGGATGAGAACAGGTTCGCCACAACGGCTCGTTTCCATGTTCGGTATTTGAAAAGAATGTTGGAAGAACGGAATATGACCTATTCGAAAAACAATACGGTTGACGTTCAGCAATCAGCCTATCTTCAACAATTGATCAAGCGTTATGAGGAAACGGAACATATAGCTACATTCGGCAGTTGGTATGAATTCGTGAAAGCACATTTCAAGTGAGGATTATGCGCAATTTCGACTACATAAAGGATTTGGGGCTGAACGACCTCTACACCTTCTGTTCAGCGGCTGAAGAGTATCAGCTCAGCAAACCTGATTTCAGTGCCCTCAATTCCCGAAAAGCATTGGAATACATCGTTT
>Ga0247608_10004059_pt1 | contig 16656 bp, 11 predicted proteins | sample 176DNAGHGlowgp2_FD_193490 | JGI IMG/M metagenome (GOLD analysis project Ga0247608, IMG submission 193490) | Sheep rumen microbial communities from Palmerston North, Manawatu-Wanganui, New Zealand - 1766 DNA GHGlow gp2 | ecosystem: Host-associated > Mammals > Digestive system > Stomach > Rumen ... | reverse complement strand
CAGAAAAGAAGGCGAAGGAAAAGGCGGAGAAGAAGGAAAAGACTGCTGAGAAGTCTTCCGTTAAGGAGAAACTCAAAGCCGGTAAGGAAAAGACTGAAAAAACCAAGAAACCGAAGAAGACGCCGAAAAAGGATCTTCAGGAAGCAATATAAGGAGGGGCTTTATGTACGAATTGGTGATTGCAGAGAAACCTTCGGTGGCTCAGGCGATTGCCAAAGTCCTTGGGTGCAGTGAGAGATGTGATGGCTATCTGATGGGAGATAGCCATCTTGTCTCCTGGTGTGTGGGACATTTGGTAGAATTGGCAGAACCGGAGAATTATGACGGAAAGTATGAAATCTGGAAGAAGGAAGATCTTCCGATTCTTCCTGTGAAGTGGGAGTACCAGGTATCGACGGAAACAAAGAAGCAGTATCAGATTTTGAAAGAACTGATGAACAGAGACGATGTGGATACCGTTGTGAATGCCTGTGATGCAGGCCGTGAAGGGGAATTGATTTTCCGGCTGGTGTATGAAAAAGCAGGTTGCAAGAAGCAGATGAAACGTTTATGGATTTCTTCCCTGGAAGATGAGGCAATCCGTAACGGTTTTCAGAATCTTGCGGAAGGAAAAGAGTATGACAAGCTGTATGAAGCAGCACTTTGCAGAGAACGAGCGGACTGGGTTGTGGGAATTAACGCAACCAGATTTTTCTCGACGGTGTATGGTCAGACTTTAAACGTCGGCCGGGTGATGACACCGACTCTTGCCTTGACCGTGGAAAGGGAAGCACAGATCCGGGCGTTTCAGGTAGAGGATGTTTATACCATTCAGCTTGGAACGGAAAGCGGTACGTTGGCAAGTAGGAAGTTTAAAAACATGGAAGAAGCACAGAAACTGCTGCAGGCATGCCTGATGAAGGGATGTGTTTCCATCACAAAAGCAGAGAAGAAAGTAAAGAAGGAAAATGCTCCGGCTCTTTTTGATCTGACGAACCTGCAAAGGGAAGCGAATAAGAAACTTGGATATACGGCACAGCAGACGCTGGATTACACCCAGGCACTTTATGAAAAGAAACTGGTATCGTATCCGAGAACCGATTCCAGATATTTAACCGAAGATATGGAAGCCTCCCTTCCGAATCTGATTGCGGTAGCAAAGGCTGTTACCGGTTTGGATGCAACCGGAATGCTTGTATTAAAACAGGTGATTAACGGTAAGAAAGTAACGGACCATCATGCGATTATTCCGACTTCCGTTGCGGAGAACGCAAATTTGGACGAATTACCGGCAGGAGAAAGAGAAGTGCTAAAACTAATCGCAACAAGACTTTTGGAGGCTGTATCGACGCCATGCGAGTTTATGGAGGCCATTCTGGAAGCGGAATGCGAAGGAGAAAAGTTCTCTGCAAAGGGAAAGCAGATCATGGATCCGGGCTGGAAGTGTGTGAGGAAAGATGCGGAAAAGGAAACCGAGGAAAAAGACTCGGTACTTTCCTTAAAGGGAACGGAGAAAGAAGGGGAGACAATCAATATCTATACCGGAAATATTAAATCGGGTAAGACCAATCCTCCGAAATCCTATACCGAAGATACTCTTTTATCGGCAATGGAGAATGCGGGAAAAGAGGAAACGCCGGAAGAAGCAGAACGGAAAGGTCTGGGAACCCCGGCTACCAGAGCAGGGATTATCGAGAAGTTGGTTCGCATCGGTTTTCTGGAAAGACGCGGTGATAAGAAGACAAAATATCTGGTTCCGACACATAAAGGGGAAGCACTTATTACGGTGATTCCGGAAGAAATTCAGTCTGCAACCATGACAGCAGAATGGGAGCAGAAGTTACTGGAAATCGAAAAAGACCGCTATGAATCCGACTGCTTTATGGGAGAGATTGAGGAGCTGATTAAGAACCTGATTGCAACTTATGAGGTGATTCCCGATGCGGAAGTTTTAATGCATCCGGTGTATGCACCCATTGGGAAATGCCCGCACTGCGGAGGAGACATTGCAGAGAAAACCAAAGGATTTTTCTGTTCCAATAAGGAATGCAAGTTTGCTCTTTGGAAGGATAACCGATTCTTTGATGCCATCGGAAAGAAACTGACGAGGCAGATTGCAGAGCAGCTCTTACGAGGCGGCAGGGCAAGTCTTAAGAAGTGTAAATCGCAGCGGAGCGGAAAGATATTTGATGCAACGCTTCTTATGACCACAAACGAAAAAGGGCAGCCTCAGTTTGCGCTGCAGTTTGAAAACAAAGGAAAAGGGAAAACAGAATGAAAGGACGAGCGGTATGGAAAAGAAAAGGAAAAGCAAGATACAAAAATGGGACGAGCATAGCGGAAACCACGAAGTGGAAATCGATGAGACTGTTACGGATCCTTCTGAGACTTCCGGTGATACTCCCGCTCTTATTAAGAACCCTTTACGTAGTATTGAAGATGCAGTAGAGCAAAACGACAATTCCCTGGACGGGATTATCAATAACCTCCCGGAGGAAAAGCCTGTAGCTCAGAGACTGAATGAGGATGTGATTGAGGCAGAGCAGAAAAAGAAATCCATTATGGAAAAGCTAAAGGAGGCATCCGCGGAACAGGACAAACCGAAACCGGTTCCTGTCATCTGTACCAGACTGGAGAGGGAGATTAAGTAACATGAGAGAGTATACATACAAATTGCTGATGAGATTCAGACCGGAAGAGCATGAAGCAATTAAAAGACGAATGAAAGAGGCCGGCACTTCCAATATGACGGCTTACATTCGCAAAATGGCTGTAGACGGCCTGGTTATTCAGATGGATTTAAGCGATTTGAAAGAAATCTCAAGAATTCTTCGTATCAGCTCTAATAATCTGAATCAGTATGTTAAAAAAGCAAACGAAACAGGAAATATTTATCTGGAGGACATTAAAGAACTTAGGGAGCAACAGCGTGTAGTGATTGAACTGATGGAGAAGTTTTTCCTGAAACTTTCTACCATTGACTGAAAAGAGGTGAGAACATATGGCTGCGACCAGGCTGATTGCCATGCATCAGAACAAAGGAAAAACGATTCAGCAGTGTTTGAGTGACAGAACGGATTATGCGGAGAACGAAGAAAAAACAGCAGGCGGTGAACTGGTCAGCAGCTATATGTGTAACCACGAAACCGTTGCGGCTGAATTTGCTGCATCTAAGAGAGAGTATTTGCAAATCACGAGGCGGATTGTTCCGGGGGATATCATTGCCTATCAAATCCGACAGTCCTTTAAGCCGGGTGAAATCACTCCGGAAGAAGCCAATCGAATCGGATATGAAACTGCAATGCGGTGGACGAAAGGGAACAATGCTTTCATCGTTGCGACGCATATTGACCGTGCGCATATTCATAATCACATCATTTATAACTCCACAAATCTTGATTGTACAAGGAAGTTTCGCAATTTTGCTTTCTGCGGAATCGCACTTCAAAGAGTCAGTGATCTGGTCTGTCTGGAAAACGGTTTATCTGTAATTAAACCAAGAAAACCAAGCGAGAGATCAAAGAGAACGGACTACCCGAGAGAGAAAAGTTATCGGGAAATAATTCGAGATTCCATCAATACCTGTATGGAACAAAATCCAAAAGACATGGATGAACTTCTGCATCTTTTGGAGGAGATGGATTACGATATCAAACGCGGGAAGCATGCTGCGGTTAAGAGCAAGGATCAGAAAAAGTATATTCGATTTCGTTCTCTGGGTGCCGGATACAGAGAAGAAGATTTGGAAAAAGTTTTTGCCGGAGAGAGAAAGTTTGGTTCGGAATCAGAGACAATTTCCAAAGAATCGGGAGAACCTAAACTGGATATGCTTTTGGATATTCAGAAGATGATTGCGAAGGGCAAGGGACCCGGATATGAAAGATGGGCGAAGGTTCATAACGTAAAACAGATGGCAGCAACACTTTTGTTTTTACAGGAACACAATCTTCGGGACTATGCTGCTTTAGCACAAAAAGCAGCGGAAGCCTCAGAAAAATTCGGAGAGATTACAGCAAGACAAAAGGAATTGGAGAACAGACTTGTTGAGATTGCAGGATTAAAAAAACATATCATAAACTACTCCAAAACCAGAGATGTTTACGCTGAATATCGTAAAAGCGGATACTCAAAAAAGTTCTTCGAAGAGCATAGGGAAGCAATTACTTTGCATAAGGCAGCGAAGGAAGCATTCTCTAAAATTGAAGGACCAATTCCGAAAATCAGGGACTTAAATGAGGAGTACGGACGAGTACTTTCAGAGAAGAAACAAACTTATACAGAGTACAGAAAACTCCGTCAGGAGATGAAAGATTATCAGACCGCAAAGTACAATGTAGACCAATTTCTTAAAAGGGAAGAAGCAGAAAGAGAAGAACAACAGAAGAAAAAAGAGAATAAGGTTTTGTAAAGAGAAGGGAGATTTCACCGAAAACATTTCGGTGCGGTCTCCCTCTTTTTTTGTTTCATTAAGCGTCACCAAAGGTGAGGCGTAGCTCCGAGTGGAACGAGGTTCCCGGGGGATTGGGGGCCGTGCCATCCAACAAGCAAATGGCCTCGAGATATCTCGGGGCACTGCTTGCGAGTATGTTTTGAAGAACAAAAGTTCTAGTATTGAGTCCAGACAATGGGACAGTAAAAGTGGCTAAATGGTATAAGTAAAAGAGTACCTGCATTAGAGCCCTGTTTTGTGTATTGTGCACAAAAATTAACAAAATGTTAACGTTTTTAAGTAAAATTCATACAATGTTAAATTGATTTTGTTCGCACTTTCGATTAGAATAAAATAGTGGTGTGATTTGTTCGAAAGTGGGGGCAGTTATATGGAGTATTTATCAATCAAACAGACTTCTGAAAAATGGGGCATTTCAACAAGAAGGATTCAAATTCTGTGTACGGAGGGAAGAGTACCAGGTGCCGTAAAAATAGGATCCTATTGGGCTATTCCTTGGAATGCAGAAAAACCAAAAGATGAACGGATTAAATCCGGAAAATATATAAAGAGCACGGAACACGAAGAAAAGGAACAATAAATCCAAGTGAAACAGAAAAATGATGAAAACCAAATCAGCATATTTGACCTGAATGAAAGTGAGAAAGAGAGATTTGACAGCAGCCTACTTCCGGTCGTAAAGGCAAGTTTTGAAGAAGCACAGAAAAAGACATGGGTTGATCTTTTTGATGGTTTTGATGAACTGTATGCAATCACGTTCTCTTCCGGAATCGGATTTGTGAGCAGTCTTTTAAAGAAGTTCGAATATGCCGAGGTTATTTTCGGATGTGAAGACATTCTCGGAAAAGGACTTGCAACCATTTTGGCAGTCGAGACTGCATTGGTGGAACAGATAACCAAATCAAAGATGGCTACGGAACTTAGTAAAAGAGTGGAAGAAGAATCTCTTCGTCTCTTTGTATCACGTAATACCAGATCCCATGAAAAGATTTTTTGCTTGAAGAGCAAAGACGGACGGACACGTGTGATTACCGGAAGTGCTAATATGTCACGGAATGCATTTGAAGGCGCACAGCGGGAAAATATAGTTTACTTTGATGATGCGGAAGCATACGAATGGTATAGGAAACTTTATGAGGATTTCAAGGAACAATGCTCCGATAATATTCGTCATAATGTTTTTGTTTCCGTCATGGAGGATGAGGATTATCTTCGAGACAATCCGGAGGAGATACCGTTTCTTAACAATGCAAAAAAGAAAGAATATATTTTTTTGGAACCAACTTCGGATGAAGATGCGGAAGCAGTTGAAATTGTCAGCAGCGTAAAGGGAATGGAAGAAGAATTAAAACCCATGCTTCCGAAACCGAAAAAAGAAAATGACAAGCTCGTTTTAACCAAAGACCAGATACTGACTGCAGGAACGAAGGCAAAAGTTGTTCATGAGCAGAAGAAAAACAGAGAACGCAAACTTCCCAAACTCCATTTGGATTATGATACGCAAACTCTTTCCTTTAACGGAAAAGTATTTGATTTAAATCCGAAGAAAGAAGATGTGTTAAGTGACATTGAATGTATCAATGGCTATATTGACAGTCTCAGCAATTTCCACGGAGATTACAAAGTGGCGCAAGATGATTACTATCGGTTTATGACGTGGTGCTTTGCAACAATTTTTGTTCCGAACCTGCGTTATGTTGCATCCCTGAATGAATATGAAGTTACGACATTGCCAAATATCGGAATCATATACGGAGGATCTAACGGTGGTAAGTCCACGTATGTGAATTTGTTGACGAAACTCATGACGGGAAAGAAAATTCCGAGAAATTCCAGCTCGGAATTTACCTATACCGGAGTGGAAGATTTGCGTCGCGGCATTGAAGGTGTTCCTCTAAACTTCGACGATCTTGATAAAACTCAATGGAATAATCATTGCGATAAAATCATAAAAGATGATGACTGGGGAATGCCGGAACATTTCATTAATTATCCGGCGATTGTAATTACGACAAACAAATTACCGTCACTGGAAGCGGCAATTTCCAAACGAGTTGTCGGAATTCGTATCGATGTACGAATCGGAAAAGAAGAAGGAATCTCTTGTTCCAAGAGAATTAAAGAAGGATATAAACAGGCTAACACTTATTTCTTTTCCGAATATGTTTCCAGAATGCTTCCTAAAGTCAATGCGATGATGGAGCGTATGAAAAACGGAACGGAAGAACGTTTCCCGGATGTTTTCAAAATTTCGTCCGAAACAATTGTTGAGATTTATCATGAATGTATGGATGAAGTACCGACTTATATAAAACATCTAAATTTTTCTGATTACTACGGTGATAAAGTTGTCGGACATAATGCTATCGAGAAGATTCGAAATGCATGGGAAAATGAAAGATCCAGTTTTAAAGCAAACAGAAAAGAAAATAAACTTGTTTATACGTATCCGGAAAGTTCGACGTTTGAGTTGAAATATATCATGGATGAATTACCACCTCAGTTGGATGCAAAGAAAGGTGGAAAAACATTAACCATGAACTTAAAGGAAGCAGAGAAATTCTTTGGGGTAAAGTTTAAGAAAGGTTTGTTTGGAAAATAGAGAGAGAAATGGATAAACACACGCCTGAACAAAGACATAAAAATATGCAAGCCGTAAAAAATAAGAACACAGATATAGAGAAAAAACTATGCAAGGAACTTTGGGGCAGAGGGATCAGATATCGAAAAAATGACAAGAGTGTTTTAGGCAAACCCGATATTGTATTTAAGGGAAAAAAGATTGCGGTTTTTTGTGACAGTGAGTTTTGGCACGGATTTGATTGGGAGAAAAGAAAAGAAGATATTAAATCAAATCGAGATTTTTGGATTCCTAAAATCGAAAAGAATATGAAACGCGATCAAGAGGTCACAAGAAAACTTGAGGAAGATGGCTGGACGGTTCTTCGATTTTGGGGAAATGAAATTAAAAAAAATTGCAAGCAATGCGCAGATAAAATAGAAAGTGTTTTAAGGAGGAATAACAATGTATAAATCAATTGATTTATTTGCAGGAATCGGAGGAATCCGAATGGGGTTTGACAGAGCATTTAAGAAAGAAATAGAAACCGTATTTGTTTCTGAATGGGATATTCCTGCACAACAAACGTATAAAGCAAACTTTCCCAACCCGAAAGATATAGCAGGGGATATAACAAAAGTCAAAGAGGAAGATATTCCTTCATTTGATATCTGCCTTGCAGGTTTTCCGTGTCAGGCTTTCTCAATGGCTGGAAAGCACGGTGGATTCGATGATGATTATCACGGAAGGTGTAGAGGGACACTTTTTCTTGATGTGGTTCGTATTTGTGAATATCACAAACCAAGAGTTATTTTTTGTGAGAATGTGAAAGGTCTTACCATTCATGATAAAGGGAGAACGTTTAAAGTAATCAAAGAGGCATTTGAGCAAATTGGTTATAAAGTGTTTTCACAAATATTAAACTCAAAGGATTTTGGTGTTCCTCAGAACCGAGAAAGGATATACCTGGTTTGTTTTAGAAACGATATTGCCCCTGACAATTTTAATTTTCCAAAAGGATCCCATAAGAAAGTATGCATTCGAGATATTATGGATGATGCTCCGGTTTCACCAAAGTATTATCTTTCGGATGTGTATATGGAAACATTGAAGAAACACAGAGCCAGACACGAGGCGGCAGGGCATGGTTTCGGATACGAAATCAGAGATTTGGACGATATTGCAGGCGCCATAGTTTGTGGTGGGATGGGAAGAGAGCGAAATCTTATTGTTGATCATAGAGAACACTCCATGATTCCTGTTACACATATAAAGGGAGAAATAAATAAAGAAGATATCAGAAAAATGACACCAAGAGAATGGGCAAGACTTCAGGGCTTTCCTGATAGTTACAAGTTGATTTTGTCAGATACACATTTGTATAAGCAGTTTGGAAATTCTGTTACCGTAAATGTTATTGAAGCAATTGCAAAAGAGATTAGAAAGGTTTTAAAGAATGCAGAAGGCAAATAAAGGGGAATGGTCGGAATTATATGCATTTGCTCGTTTATTAAAGGACGGAAAAATATACGCGGCAGATGAATATGCAAATAGGGTAAACGACGTATATTTTCCGATTATCAAATTAGTTCGTTCCGATGATGGGGATCAAGATATTTATTATCATCCCGGAGACAAAATATGCATTTATAAGAATGGAATCTTGTTAGGTGAAGTTGATACGGATTATCTGGATGAGAATATTATTATTCTTTTCAATTCCATTTTTAAAGGTGGAGAGGAAAAGGGTGCTTTTGAAATTCCTGAACTAAATTCTTTTCTTGAAACCTTTATGATATCCAGAATTAAATCGCCGTCAGATGAAAAAATAGATATAAGAATGCAAATACATGATATCAAAACAGGATTCTCACCAGAGGTGGGTTTTTCTGTTAAATCTGATGTTGGCAATGCTCCGACATTATTAAACGCAGGTACAAACACTAGATTTCGCTATCAGGTTTTTGGAATAAATGATGGTGATATGAACGAAATCAATTCAATTGATAAATCAAAAGAAAAAGAGTATATGAAGGCACGATTTAGGGAATTGTTTAATCGTGCTTCAAGTGTAAAATACTACAAAATGCTTGATAGTACTTTTGAAAACAATTTGATGTTGATTGATAGTATGCTTCCGGAAATATATGGTTATTTTATTCTGTATCATTTTATGACAATGAGTGAAAAACATATTGATTGTGAAGCACTTTGCACTCTGCTTGAGAGAGAAAACCCGTTAGGTTATTCAAGACCTAATTTTTACACTTATAAGATAAAAAAAATGTTGTGTGCATCTGCACTTGGAATGACACCAGGAAAAGCATGGGACGGATATGAGGCCGCTACAGGTGGATATATTATAGTCAAACGTGATGGAGAGGTGCTTTGTTATCATATTTATAACAGAAATTTTTTTGAGTCTTATCTGTTAAAGAATACGACTATCGACAGACCATCTGCTTCTCGTCATGATTACGCATATGTTTTTAAAGAGGGCGATAAATATTTTATTGACATGAATATTCAAATCAGATTTAAGAGCATTTCTAATTCGAAAAAAACATGTGATAAAGATGATGGGTATTTTGATAGATTAAGTGCTTATATCAATAAAATGAACTATTCTACAAAACATAATTAGTTTTAAGGAGATTAATCCATGACCATAGATGAAGCGGTAAAAAGAGTCTTTGAAAAATGTGATATTTGTTATGATAATTCGATTATTTCTAAAGAAAGCTTGCTTCGTTCTTATGCTGAGTTTGTTACATCAACTATTGATAAGGATAAGCACAATGTTGGTATTGTTATGCATCCTGGCTCAGTCTGTTTTGATGTTGTTTCTGTAGTTATTGCTGCTCTAATGAACCTAATTAACAATGAAACTGATTCGAGAGTTGTTGTAGAATCGCTTATTCCGGGCGATATTGTTATTTATAAAAATGAAAGGCACGTGTTCTCGGGGATAATTGATGGAGAAACAGTAGATAGAAAGTATAAGGGGATAAGATATGCTATTTTAACACAAGAGCGTACTTCAAAATACGGTGCCAGTGGTTCTACCTATCTTTCTGAACAGACATGGGGAAAGATATTACCTTACAACGGAAAATCGAAGATTACTGATGGAAGGGGAATAAAGAAAAAGACATCGGCAAGGAGAGATTTTTTTGACATTGTTTTAGACTATGCCGAGGAGGATATTCCGAGTATTGTTGACACATCAAGTGTGTTAGTTATGCCTCGTTCGAAGGCTGATGATATGGTGAATAATATATCCATAAGGTTTTGGCATGGAAAGCGAAAAATCAATCTGTTGGAGTTGGTTACGGCATCATACTATTCTGAAGAAGAAGAACGTACTTATAGCGGAAATATTGGAAAGAATGAACCGGTTTTGAAGTTTTGCAGCAAAATTTCAGTTGCCAGAAAACAGATATTGTCAAGAAAAGGTAATAAGCATATAGGATTAATGGTGTTTGGACAGGATACTATTGATAGAAGTCAATCTGAACTTCCAGAGCTGCTGGAACGTGAAAGTCTGAAGTATGTCTATCTGTGTACCACCATAGATTCAGGTTATGGCTTGGATCTTTTAAGGGAAAACCAGAATATTCAATTGTATGCATGCACAAAAGATTTTTTAAAAGAACAAAGTGAATTGGATGTTCGGGAAGAAAATATTTATACTCGTGAACTTAGTGAAAGAGTAAAGTACATTAAGAATTGTGAAATTGTTTCAGAAACAATAAATGGCTTCCCACTTGATGTCAAAGAAGAACTAAGTTTTAGAAATACTTTGTTAAAAATAAAGCGGAACGAGTATGAATCAGATGCAAAAAATGAGTTTGTCATGCAGGCGTTTTCACTTATGAATTTATTTAAGACGGCGACATTTACAGTTGAAGATGTTATTGGCTTGTGTATGAAAGACGAAATATCAGTTATTCCGCCTAATGAGAAGATAACTCGCTTGTCAGAACTGAAATTGTTATTACCTAACGCTGTAAAGGATGATGTTGAACGAGTTATCAATGCCATCAATTCGGTAAATAGTTGTTTCTTGAAGATGAATCCCAAAAAACAATGGTTGCAAAATTATCTTCGTGAAAATAAAGATAAAAAAATAGCGGTAGTTGTACCTAGGGCATACTATATTACAATCTTGAAAGACAGTTCATGCTTGTCACCTGTTTTAACAAGAAATGTTGTTTTTGTTACTGCAGAACGGTTTGATACTAATCGAATATATGATGAAATTATTCTTGTAGGTGATTTTTCAGGGAAACGTTTTGACGCCTTCAGATGCAATTCTGCAAATAAAATTATTGGTTTGTTCTATCCTGTTGAGATTCTTGGATTTAATAGCAAAAAAAATAAAAAAGTTAAAGATGATTATTTGTTAAGCTCCAGATCTACAATTAAAGTCACACAAATTAAACCCGAAGAACCCAAAATGAATATAGAGGAAGAAGAATATTATGATGAAAGAATAGAGGAGGAATTGAAAGAGTATTTTGAACAATCAGACATAACGTTTGGATTAGGAACAAAATGGGAATCCAGAGAGAATCGAGGGAATCTCACAACGGAAATCGTGGCTATAGCTACACTGGAGGATGAAAGAAAAGTTTTTTTCAGTAAACACTACAAAGCGTATGTATTTGATGCCAATTCTGGAGAAACTAAAGAAGTCGAGTCTCAAGAATTATGCGAAGGAGATTCGGTTGTTTTTACCAAAAATAATGATGATACAAAAGATATTGTTGATATGATGTTACAGCAACTGATAGAAGATGGGAAACTGACTGATAATATGGTTCTAAATTATAATAAATCGAAGGAGTGGAAGCAATCCCTACGCGACTACATGGTTATCAATAATATTTCTATTACAGAAGTGGCGAATCGCTTAATTGAGCTTGGCGTGCCGGTGCAACCATATACGATTATGCGCTGGATGGATGAAGATACTCATACTGTAGGTCCCAGAAAACCGGAATCGATCAAACTGATAGGAAAACTGACGGGGAACGAAAAACTAATAAATGAGTATGAAGATTATTATTTGGCATGCAAGGAAATTAGAAGTATTCGTCGAAATCTCCTAAGTCAAATAGGAAAAGCAATTATAAACAAACTAAACGGAAGAAAACCGGTTCAGGGGACATTATTTGCAGATATATTTGACCGAATAGATGATTTATCAGAGGTTTTACAGATAGAACGTATTATTTCAACTGAGAAGGTAATGCCATTGGCAGTTGCGAATAGACCAATTAATATGAGGGGTGAGTAAATGATTGACAAGAGTGAATTAATTGATGCAAGAACGGATTTTATAAACCTAATTAAGGAGGAATTGTTAGGACCAGGTTCTGAAATATCCATTCCAGATAAGGAGCATGAACTTATTTCTGATGCTCCCAATGTTCGTTATTCCGTTGGAATTTTATATACAAAAGAGCAGAAAATGAAGGTAGATAGTGGGGATACTATTCAAACTGAAGGGGATGAAAATATCTCGGATGAGACTATTTCGTCAGATGTTGTTAATGAGCAGGAGAGTGAATATACCGTTGCAGCGGGAAGCAGACTTCGCGATGATGATAATGAAATTAACGCAACAGAAGATAATTTAGATGAAGAGGTTGGCTTGGCAACACAGAATTTGCCTTCTTCAATGGGTATAACTTTTTTTGCAAAAGGAAACTCAGATAAGGTTTTACTTAATTTGGGTTTTGGAACATATCGAAAAGCATTATCCAATGATTGTAGAATCCCAATTAAACTTCAAGGAGAGGAAAAACCGGATATTATAAGCCCGGTTTCGGATTATGTGTTCTTCGATGAGAAGGAAGGTACATTGCGTTTGCTTGCGGGGGGGTTAAATGGTAAAAAAATACATGAAATTGAAGAAAAAGATGTTCTCGGAGACGATAAATATGGGATTATTTCCAAAATGCGTAAATTATCTGATCAATTAGCGAAAGGGTATGTCAGAGAGGATCATAAAATCCAGGTAGAGTTGGATTATCAGGGGGAGGAGTACATAGATCGAAATAAAGAAATAGACAAAACTAATCTCAAAATTACTTCCTTAAGAAAGCATATTAGGGAGGATATTTATTCAATAACAATAATGCTCGTAAATGATTGTGATAAGAAAGCCAAGGCAGATTTATGTATTTACCAGCCTATAATTTCTGTTGAAACAAAGAATAACGGTTTTATATTTGTTGAATATAACGAGAGTACTGATTTTGCGTCCATGGATGATGAAGAAAAATCTCTGGCATTACAGTATAGAAATAAAAAAGTTTATGGAACGGGTTTGGGTACTTCTATAGGCTGGGATATTAATAATAACGGCGATGGACGTATTTTTAGTGATTATATCCCAGAATCAGAAGTGCCGTCCATGGATTTTAAGCTTCCCGATGATTCGGGTGTTTTGCCGGAAACTTTATCAATGAAGTATCTTTCGGATTTAAATGATATTGAAAAAGAAGAAAAAACGGATAAACTCAAAACACTTGTTAACGCATATTGTAAATGGATAGATGAGTTGTCAAAAAAAAGCGAAAAGCTTGGAAACGGATTTAAAGAAGTCGCAAAAAAGAATATTGAAGGATGCCGTTTTTCAGCTGAAAGAATGAAAAACGGAATTAATGTTCTTGAAAGTGATTCCAGTGCATGGATTGCTTTTCAATTAGCTAATAGAGCGATGTTTATGCAGAGAGCGCACCTAAAACTTCAGTCTAAAACATCAAATATTAACAGATATCCCGGAGATGAAGAATTATCAAATACTTTGGATGAAATTGATTATAGAAATATTGAGAAGGTATTTGAAGATTCCTATTCCTGGAGACCTTTTCAGCTGGCATTTCTTTTAATGAGTATTCCGTCCATAACATTTGACAAAAGTGATGACCGAGAATTGGTAGATCTTATTTGGTTCCCGACAGGTGGTGGAAAAACTGAGGCATATTTAGGACTAACAGCATTTACAATTTTTTACCGGAGATTATCACACATACGAGAGTCAAGCGGTACAACAGTAATAATGAGGTATACACTTCGTCTTTTGGCTGCTCAACAGTTTACACGTGCTTCTACGCTAATATGTGCATGTGAGTATATACGAGTTGATGCTACTTCTAAAAGGTCAAAATATGGAAAATATCCGCTTGGAGATGAACGTATAACTATTGGTCTGTGGATAGGAAGTGATCATACTCCAAACAAAAACAAAGGAGGATCAAAGTCTGCCGAAAAAGAGTTAAAATGCTTGCGTGAAGCATCTGCTGAAGAATTAGAGACGGCAAAAGATCGACATAATAAGTTTCAAGTCCTGAAATGTCCGTGGTGCGGAACCAAGATGGTTAAGGATAGGGTTGATAAAAAGATGATAGGAACTTTTGGATACAGAATGAGAAATAATGCTCATTTTGAGTTGTTCTGTCCTCAGGAAAGTTGCTTTTTTAATCAAGAAGGGAGTCTTCCTATTCAGGTTGTAGATGAGGAGTTATATTCTAATCCACCGACCTTGCTATTTGGTACTGTTGACAAATTTGCAATGCTTCCTTGGAGGGCAGAGATTGGCTCGTTTTTTGCAGTCAATTCGGCGAACCGTTCGCCAGAATTAATAATTCAGGACGAATTGCATTTGATATCGGGACCTCTTGGTACAATGGTTGGATTATATGAAGGTGCAATAGATGCTATTTGTGAAAAGAAGGGAGTAAAAACAAAAATAATAGCATCAACCGCTACTATAAGGCGAGCTGCAGAACAATGTGCTTCTCTTTATGATAGGCAGGTTATGCAATTTCCTCACCCCGGAATAGATGCGGAGGATTCTTTTTTCGCAAGAGAATCAGTTGTTAATTATGAAAAACAGATATATGGACGTAAGTATATAGGTATTATGCCATCAGGGAAAACTAAGGCAATGATGGAAATCAGAGCTATTGCTTCTGCGCTCCAAAAGATTAATACTATGGAGCTTCCATATGAAGTAAAAGACAAGTTTTGGACTTTGACAGTATACTTCAATAGTTTAAAAGATCTTGGAAGATGTTCTACGCTTGTTGACGATGACGTAAAAGACTTTATCAAAAGAATTGCATATAGAACAGGTGATTCGAGAGATGCCAGAATGATAACTTCGGCAGATGAATTGACCAGCAGAGTTTCAACTACACAATTAAATGAAACACTGGATAAACTGGAGAAAACCAGCTATAGCAAAGAGAATATTGAAAATAAGAGATATCCATCCAATGTTTTATTGGCGACAAATATGATTTCGGTTGGCATAGATGTTTCCAGGCTTAATGTTATGATTTTGGTTGGACAGCCCAAACTGACTAGTGAATACATTCAGGCGTCCAGCCGAATTGGCCGTGAGTATCCAGGAGTTGCGTTTGCTTTATATGACGGTTCGAAAAGCAGGGATCGTTCTCACTATGAACAGTTCCGTGGGTATCACGAATCCTTTTATCGTTTTGTTGAACCAACAGGCGTCACTCCGTTTTCGAAACCAGCCAGAGAAAGAGCACTACGGGCTGTGGTTATTGCTATGATTAGGCAGTTTATTCCTGAGTTGCGGGAGGAGAAGGCTGCGGGTTTGTTCTCAAGAGATAACTATAGGGATGAAATAAATAAAATTGTTGATTATATAGTTGAACGTAGCAATAGCGTTACTGCAAGGGTGAATCCCGATATGGATTCAGATGAGGATGATATTAGAAATGAGATTAACCATTTTTTGACAGAATGGGAACAGCTGGAGAATGGGTATAAAGATGCATTCTTCTATGGAGACAAATTTATGTTTTCTAATCCGGAAGAGGGACAAAGACGTCTTATGAAACCTTATAATACAAGTCCAAATGATCCTGCATTTGATACGATGACTTCCATGAGAAATGTTGATATTACCGTTGGAAGCAGCATAGTGTTTTGGGAGGAATAAACGATGGATATTAAAGAACGTATAAAACTAGATAAGTTTACACATTCTGTTAGAGCGTCTCAAGCGGTTCTTCAGTACGGAGTCGGGGCAATGGTGGATTTCCCAGAACAAACATTAATGACTGCTGCGCCCGAAACATGGGAATCCAGCGTGATGAAAATACATGATGAAAGATTTGAAAATGAGGTTTTGCATGTAGATTATATTGGTATGCCCGGAAGTGTTGATGATGCCAGATATCAAAATGGTATAAGTTATACTCGATTTCCTGAATGGTATTTTTGCCCAAAATGTCGTTCTTTTAAGCCAATAAAGGAATGGACCGAATTATATAAGAATACCCCGAAGATGAGAAAAAGATATGAAAAAGATCCTAATATGGTAAAAAGAATTCGTTGTACAACATGTTTTCAGGATCTGGTTGTGACTCGTATTGTGGTTGCATGCGGGCAAGGACATATTGATGATTTTCCGTGGGTAAAGTGGGTACATGCAAAGAGTTTTGGCGGTGCAAAAAGAATATGTGATCATCCCAATATTAAGTTTAAGACTACGGCTTCTTCGGCAGAAGGACTTGAAGGCCTGACCGTGATATGTGAAAATTGCCATGCCAAAACGACCTTACAGGGTGCATTTGACAAAAATGCATTGGAAGAATTGGATAAAAAAACATCGTTTGAA
>Ga0247608_10004058_pt1 | contig 16657 bp, 12 predicted proteins | sample 176DNAGHGlowgp2_FD_193490 | JGI IMG/M metagenome (GOLD analysis project Ga0247608, IMG submission 193490) | Sheep rumen microbial communities from Palmerston North, Manawatu-Wanganui, New Zealand - 1766 DNA GHGlow gp2 | ecosystem: Host-associated > Mammals > Digestive system > Stomach > Rumen ... | reverse complement strand
GTCGTAAGCGAAATGCGAGAAGTCTGTTCCACCGACATACGCCTTCACATGACCGTTCTGCGGACAGATGCTCATGAATCCCGTGCGCAGGAACGACTTGTAGTAACGTATAGAGTCAATCGGCGTCATGATGGTATCAATCTCGCCGTGATAGGTGAAGATGCTCATCTCCGTCTTCGTCCTGAACGCCTGCATGATCTGCTCCTCGGTCGATCCTGCGGCCTTCATCAGACGATAACGCTCACACTGGCGAACGGAGCGCATCAAAATCTGGTTCACCTGCTCCTGCGAGAGCTTGCCCGAATATGGTGCGTTCTTCTGACCGCGATTCTCCTTGTCGAATGCCGGCTGCAGATACTTGACCACATGTTCCTGCACAGCCTGCTCGGCATACGCCTGCATCCTGGAATCGATGGTGGTATGCACTTTCAGACCGTCGGTATAGATATTATACGGGTCGCCATTTTTCTTGTAGTTCTTGTTACACCAGCCATACAGTGGATCCTGCTCCCAGTTCAGCGAGTCGATATGGTATTTCACCATGTTCCACGAAGGATATTCCGAGCGGACAGGCTTCTTGGCCGTGATGTAACGACGCAGGAAGTCGCGGAAATACACCGCGATACCATCGCGATGGTCGGCCACATGGAACTTCAGGTTCAACGGTTCGGCACAATATTTCTGGTAGTCAGCCTCAGTGATATATCCCGCCTTTAACATCTGTCCAAGCACTACGTTACGACGCTCCAGCGAACGTTCCGGATGACGGACAGGATTATAGTACGACGGATTCTTACACAATCCGACGAGCACCGCAGCCTCGGTAGGAGTCAGATCCCTCGGTTCCTTGCTGAAATAGGTATTCGAAGCCGTTTTGATTCCGACGGCATTATGCAGGAAGTCAAAGTAGTTCAGATACATCGTCAGTATCTCGTCCTTCGTATAGTTACGTTCCAATTTGACGGCTATCACCCACTCTATCGGTTTCTGCAACAGGCGTTCCATCACGCTGTGTGCAGTCTCGGAATACAACTGCTTGGCCAGCTGCTGCGTAATGGTCGAGCCACCACCGGCACTCTTCTGCCCGAACACGCCACGCTTGACAATGGCTCGTCCCAAAGCATAGAAGTCAATGCCCGAATGGTCGTAGAATCGGACATCCTCGGTAGCCACCAGTGCCTGTACCAGTGACGGCGACAACTGGGTATAATCAACTATGATACGGTTCTCCCTGTTATAGTTCCAAGTACCCATCACACGTCCGTCTGCCGATATTATCTGGGTGGCGAAGCGGTTGATAGGATTCTGCAGATCTTCAATGGGAGGCATATAGCCAATCCAACCTTCGTTAATGGCATAAAAGGCCAGTCCTGCCGTCAGTATGGATGCCACTAAAAGTGCCCACAAAGTACGTACTATAAACTTTCTCATGACTGAAAATATACTAAGTTGAGTGCAAAATTACACATAATTTCTGAATTTTGCGTGTTTATTCAGAAGAATTTTGTAATTTTGCACCATCATTTAGACTAAAAGAGATGGAAAAGCATGATTTTGTAACGATTGCCGACCTCACAAAGGAGAAGATTCTCTATATGATTGAGATGGCACAGGAGTTTGAACGTCACCCTAACCGTGAGTTACTGAAAGGCAAGGTAGTAGCAACCCTTTTTTTCGAGCCATCCACCCGCACACGACTGTCTTTCGAGACTGCCGCCAACCGTCTTGGCGCCCGCGTCATCGGTTTTGCCGACCCGAAAGTCACCAGCGGAACCAAGGGCGAGACACTGAAAGACACCATCTCGATGGTTTCCAACTACGCTGACGTCATCGTTATGCGCCACTTCATCGAGGGCGCAGCCCAGTATGCCTCGGAGGTTACCAACGTGCCTATCGTCAATGCCGGTGACGGTGCCCACCAGCATCCCTCACAGTGTATGCTGGACCTCTACTCTATCTATAAGACACAAGGCACACTTGAAAACCTCAACATCTATCTCGTTGGCGACCTGAAGTACGGCCGCACCGTCCACTCGCTCATCATGGCCATGCGCCATTTCAATCCTACGTTCCATTTCGTGGCCCCCAAAGAGCTTGCCATGCCGCAGGAATACAAAATCTACTGCAAAGAGCACGGCATTCAGTATCAGGAACATACCGCGTTCAACGAAAAGGTTATTGCCGATGCTGACATTCTATATATGACCCGCGTGCAGAAAGAACGTTTCTCAGACCTCATGGAATACGAACGCGTCAAGAACGTGTACATATTAAATAATGATATGCTACGTCTGGCCAAGCCCAACATGAAGATTCTCCATCCCCTGCCCCGCGTCAACGAGATTGCCTACGACGTCGATGACAATCCTCACGCCTACTACATCCAACAGGCCGGCAACGGACTCTTCGCCCGCGAAGCCATTTTCTGCGACGTCCTCGGCATCAGCTTAGACGAAGTCAAAAAGGATAAAACTATCATCCCATAATACCATATACCGTAATAACGTTATAACGAAGAAGATTATGAATAAGAAAGAACGCCTGGTTGCCGCCATCGAGCAAGGCACCGTCATCGACCACATACCCGCCACCAAGACCTATCAGGTGGCCAACCTTCTAGGACTTTTCGACCTGAAGACTCCTGTCACTATCGGTAATAACTACCCCTCGCAGAAGGTTGGCAATAAGGGTATCATCAAGGTCAGCGACAAGTTTTTTACTGATGACGAGATCTCGCGTCTCTCTGTCGTGGCCCCGAAGGTTATCCTCAACATCATCCGTGATTATGAGGTCGTCGAGAAAAAGACCGTCGAGACCCCTGAGGAGATCAAGGGCATCGTGAAGTGCAACAATCCAAAGTGCATCACCAACAACGAGCCCATGGCTACCCACTTCCATGTGGCTGACGGCATCCTCACCTGCCACTATTGCGAAAAGGAGCAGGACATCAATAAAGTCGAACTTGTGTGAAAATATCATTAATATATAATTATGTACAAGAAACTATTCATTACAGCAGCCCTCATCACGGCTAGTTTACAAATTAATGCACAAACGGCAGCACCGGACTGTAAGGGGTCGGGCTATAACAACCCCATCAGTGCTAACGTCTTTTGTGCTGATCCGACGGCCCTGGAGTACAACGGTCGTCTGTATGTCTATGGATCCAACGACCATCAGGAATTTCTTGCCAACGGTAAGAAAGGTGATAACACTTATGGAAGCATCAAATCAATTGTCGTGTTTTCGACCGACGACATGGTGAACTGGACGTTCCACGGAACCATTGACACGAAGAAAATCTGTTCTGGATGGACGAGTAACCCGTGGTATGTAGGGTACGGAGTTTCGTGGGCCCCGTCCGTTACCTGGCGTCATAATGCCGAAACGGACAAGGACGAGTTCTTCCTCTATTTCTGCAATAGCAGTCATGGTGTCGGTGTGCTGAAGGCTGAGTCCCCCATCGGTCCATGGACATCGCCTAACAAAAAGCTGATGATTACTTACGATACTCCAGGTGCCAACAAGCAGGGAACAAATGCCAATTTTGACCCAGGTGCTGTCATTGACGATAACGGTGTGGGCTGGATTTCTTTCGGTGGCCTTGGCCCTGACAAGAAGTTTTTTCCTGAAGCTGCCCGTATCATCAAGTTAAAGCCCTCGATGACTGAAGTAGATGGTTCGGCAGCTAAGATACCTGCCCCCTACCATTTTGAGGCTAATGAGCTGAATTACATTGGTGGCAAGTATGTCTATACTTACTGCTCGAACTGGGCTAACCGTGATAATACTGAATGGAACACTTATAAGAGCGAGCATGGCATTACTGCCAGTGCACCTGGTGGCGGCACCATGTGTTATATGGTCAGTGACAATCCTACGGATCCCAACTCATGGGTGTACAAAGACTATTATGGACCAGGGGTTTCAGGCAACAACCACTCGCATCTGCAGAAGTTCCAAGGTAACTACTATCACATCTACCACAATCATGGAAGTATCCTGTTGGATGTGATGAAGAGTAAAGGTCTCGTAGATGCCAGTGCTGGTGACTACCGTTCTATCTGCGTGAACAAGGCAACAGTGAACGAATCAACAGCAACTATTAACCGTGTCACGTTGAATCATGAGGGTGTCACGCAAATCAAAAGCATGAATCCTTATGAGCTGCAACAGATGGAAACGATGGCCAACTGTGGTGGTGTGGAATATGAAGACATTACCAACATCAAGAAGAATACCAAAATCAGCACATTGGGCAACGACGCTTCCGAGAATATGCAGGTGAAGATGGAGGTCGGTTCGTGGATTAATGTGCGTAAGGTGGATTTCGGTACAACGGGTGCTGATAAAATCATCCTTCGCGCCAAGGGAACCGGCAAGATTGATATTCGCACCAACTTTAATCCAAAGAACGCAATAGCTACCATTGAATTTTCGTCAACGGATTTTGAAGACCACACTATCGAGATTCCTGAAGATAAGCTGGCAAAATTCAAAGGTGTGAAGAGTCTTCTCTATTTCATTGTTACTGAAGCAGAGAATGTTTATGTAGATTCATGGCAGTTCCATGAAATTGGCACCTCTGATATCCAGACGATAGAGAACAGTAAACCTGTTCAGCGAAAAATCTACGATCTCTCTGGCCGTAGCCTTTCAGAAGGTCAGAACCATCGTGGCATTGTCATTGAGCAATATACCGATGAAAACGGCGTCAAGCATAGCCGCAAGGTTTTGAGTGATTAAGCAAACGAAGAATAATAAAACGGGGTTGGCATTCAGTACCAACCCCGTTTTTATGTTCGATGACATGATTACATCATAACTTTTCTGGACTTTCCATTAGCACTTCTCTCAATACAGAGGCCGTGTGGCGTATCCAAGCGCCGTCCGTGCAGGTCGTAGTAGGTCTTGGGAGCGTCATCGTCGTCAATCAGATTTACATTCTCAATGGCCGTGCTGCCATTGTCGGCCATGAAGATAAAGGTGTTCAGACTTTTTGCTGGCATCTCGTAAAGATACGAATCTGTCGATTCTGGAATGTCAAGGTCCGACTTCTGACACAGATTTTCGTCCTCATTGCCTGTTGACAACCATAACATACCGCTCTTCACATTGTAAGGCAGAGTTATCTTCAAGTCACGAGTCTTCTCAGTCGTATTGATAGCCATCACGATGATAGAGTCGCCCTTGGCATAAGCTGAAAATTCATAGTTCAAGGGAACCTCCTCCTTCGTACGTCCCTCTATCTCGTCATAGTCGGTCTTCAGACGCGTGGAACCTGTGACATTCTTGGAGAAGTGTGACATAACAAAGGCACGGGGTAGCAGTTCGTCCTTTTTATTCTCAGGGAAGTTGTAACTCTTGTCATTATAAGTCCATGCCTGTCCTGTGCCAGCAAACGCCCAGTGTGCACGCAGATACCAGTAAATGTAACCTGTGCATCCTGCCAGCATACACTCGTTGAGCTCCTCGGCAAAAATCAAGTTCTCTTCCCAAGTGGGCATGTGGTCAATGTTATCGGTCACGGAGTGCTCGGTCATCCAAACCTCCTTGCCCAACGGAAGTGCCTTCTTGGCAACAGGTTTGATGTACTGCAGAGGCAAGTGGCCATAGATGTGTCCGGCAAAGATGTCCACCTGTTCGCGACAAGTTTGGTCCTTCAACAAAGCATCGTAATAATCGGCCCTGAATCCCAATGGCTCGGCGCTGATGATACGTACACCATCGTATGTCTCGCGGTCGAGCATGTGGGCATAGTTCTTAATCAGATTAACCTGTTCCTCCGGCTCATAGAGACAGCCGGAGTAGCTGACCCACCAGTCGGGCTCGTTTTGGATGGACACGGCATCCATGACGACACCCTTACTTTTCATCCATTTTAGGAAGGTATTAAACCACGGGAAGAACTTGTCGTAGCAGTCCTCACGCAACTTACCTTTCTGGTAACCTTGATTTTCAGCATTACCACCCTGTGCCGTGCCGTTGGTTTTATAATCACCAGGAGGAGACCATGGAGTACCAAAGACAATGCCACCTCGATTCTTGACGGTCTTGGCTGACTTCAAAGAACCATTCCAGTCGTAGTCTCCCCAGTTGTCGCCTGTGAAACTTGGCGAGATCTCCATACGCAGAATGTTCAGTCCGATTTTCGACTTTGCTCCATAGAGTTTACCGACACAAGCATTGTCATCGCCAAACGGTTTCATAGCACCATCGCAGCAAGCACCGCCAAAACCTGTGATGGTCTGCTTCTTTGTGTTGTACACTTGCAGTGACGTACGAGGTTTCGCTGCCTGAGCAGCAGTAACGCCCAAAAGCACGACAAGTGAAAGAATAATTCTTTTCATAAATAAAATAATTAGTTGTTGTATCTCTTCGTTTTTTTCGGCGGCAAAATTACTAAAAAAAAAATGCTGGGCAAAATAAATTGCTGCTTTTTGTGACGCCTTATTCCGAGTTGATACACAAGAAAAAGATTATGAAACTTTTGAGTGCTTGGGGTTTTTAGGGAACCAACCTCTTTCCACGCGCTTCTTCTGTTCAAACAGCTCACCGATGCCCCATAGTGCCGAGGCTCCGAAAACTCCCAGAAACGATGACAGATACACGTTCTCAACAAATAATGCCGCGCCGCAGCACGCCACTCCGACCACCAAGTAAATCACCCATGGCCACGTTCCCCAATGATACTCTGTCTTGATGACAATGGGGTGCCAAATACCAATTGTGAGAAACGTCACAATAGCAATAATAATACCAGTAAAATACATACGTTTCTTTAAGTATGCAACTCAAGGACGAAGCGGGTGCCTTTGGTGAATGCGGAATCGATGTCGAGATCACCATTCATTCGCAAGGCCATCTGCTTGCAAATAGGCAATCCAAGACCGTCGCCTTGCGTAAGGTCACGGATTTCGAGGAAAGGTTTGAAAAGGTCGTCACGCTGCTCCTCGGGGATGCCTTCGCCTGTGTCGGATACAAGGAACTGGTGGCTATGCTGTCCGCGCTTCTTGTATTCGAGGGTTATCTTGCCACCCTCAGGAGTGTATTCTACGGCATTCTGCAAAAGATGAAGCAGGATGTGGCTGACGTACTCGCGATTCATGGGCACACTCATCTTGGGGGCGTTGACTGTGATAGTGACATCATTCTTCGCCTGGTCGCGCACCTGATTCATCAGGTCTTCACAGAATTGCTGCACCTGAACGTCCTCCATCTCAACCGGTTCCTTGCTGTTCTCAAGCTCGGAGAGCGTCTGTATATGGCTGGAGAAGTCAAGCAGTGCCTGCACCTCAGGCTGACGGCTGTCGAGTTTACGGAAGGTAGGCTCGAGTTGTGCTGCGATATTGCTGATGAACTTGGCCTTGAGGGCGTTGCTCTCGTTAGCCAGCTGAATATTCTTCTTCTGACGACGTGTGAGGAGAATATAACGCATAAGCATGACAGCACCAAGAACCAGTGCAGCTGCAAGGATGCCGACGAGGACGAGTAGAGCCGTGATGATGACGCTACGCGAAGTGAGCGAGCTGTCCTTATCGGCGATGGTGGCCTCATTATCGGAGATCTGCTTTTTCAGGGCCTTGATTTCGTCGGCATGTTTCAAGGCGTTGGTAGAATCTTTCCATGCCATATAATTGCTGTAGGACTGAGCGACAATACTGGCACTTCCAGACTTGCGACCATTGGCGATGAGCGTCTGATAGACTTCGTCGACTTTGTCGTACTCTTTGCTGGCGGTAAGTTTGTCGGCCATCTCCTTGAAGACAGCGTTGCCTTGGGCATTCATGCCAAAGGTATAATAATAGACAGCCTTGGTATAGAGCAAATCGTTTGTCGTCTCGTCATTAGAGGCAGCAATAGCATGCCCCTCCAGCAATTTGAGCTGTTCCTTAGCACTTTCAACACGACGCATCTTGATGTACATCTGAAGACGCTCTTTGGTAGTGAAATAGTGGCAGGCAGCGCTTTGGCTAGGCGAAAGTTTGGAAGCAGCGATTGTCTGATCGGCACGGCGTAACAAGTCAAAAGCTTCCTGATATAAGTTCTCTTTGTAATACAAAGCCGTTGCCTTGGCAGCACACTCGACAGCCTGTTGGATTTTACCCTGATTCGCATAGTCATTGAATGCATGGATGAATGTCGAACGTGCCGAAGCAATGTTCTCCTTGGGGTCAATGGACTCAGCGCGTTTTTGCAAATCGCTCTTCTCGGCATCCTGTGCAGACAGGGTAACACAACAGAAAAGCAAGTTCACGAATAAGATTAAAAATCTTCTGTTCATATCTATTATATTTTGTTTCACGCTGCAAAAATAAGAAATATATCTTACAATCGTGCAGAAAATAGCGAAAAAAAGCCTCCCGCCCTGCAAAAACAGGAGGGGAGACATATTTTCGGGGTTATTTTTTGCTTAATAGAACTTAAAATATCTTCGTGCATTGTTGTACGAAATATCTTCTACCATCTTACCCAGCAACTCGCGATCGTCAGGCAGCAAGCCCTTCTCCACGTCGTTACCCAGCAGGTTACAAAGGATGCGGCGGAAGTACTCGTGGCGCGGATAGCTCAGGAACGAGCGGCTATCAGTCAACATTCCCACAAAGCGGCTTAGCAGACCTAGCACCGAGAGGGCGTTCATCTGCTTAATCATGCCATCCATCTGGTCGTTGAACCACCAACCGCTACCAAACTGAATCTTGCCAGGCTCACCACCCTGGAAGTTGCCGAGCATCGTGGCGATGACCTCGTTGGCGCAGGGATTCAACGTATATAATATAGTACGCGTGAGCTTACCCTTCATATTCAGGTTGTTCAGGAACTTCGACATCGCCTTGGCCGTGTTGAACTCACCGATGCTGTCAAAGCCTGTATCAGGACCCAACTGGTTATACATAGCGGTGTTGTTGTCGCGAATTGCACCATAGTGGAACTGCTGTGTCCAGCCAGCGTCGGCGTCCATTTCAGCCATCACCGTGAGGAAGCAGTTCTTATACTGGCGCACCTCATACTGCGACAATTGCTGGCCGCGCATTGCCTTCTCGAAGATGGTCTCAATCTGCGAGTCGGTATAGTCCTCGTCGTAAAACTCCTCAATGCCGTGGTCAGAGAGCTTCGAACCCTGTGCCTCAAAGAATTCATGACGCTTCTTCAAGGCGTCAACCATATCGGCAAACTTCGTGATGCTCACGCCGCTGACATTGCTCAGCTGCTCCACATACTTTGCAAATTCGGGCTTCTCGATGTTCATCGCCTTGTCAGGACGCCAGGCGGGAATCATCAAGGGATCGTCCTGAGCCTTGTGCTTAGCATATTCGATATGGTTGTGCAGGTCGTCAACGGGATCGTCAGTCGTACATACACACTCCACGTTATAGTGCTTCATCAGTCCGCGAGCAGAGAACTCGGGCTGCTTCAGCTTCTCGTTACACTCGTCGAAAATCTCGCGGGCGGTCTTGGGGCTCAGCAACTTCTCAATACCAAAGGCGGTCTTCAGCTCCAGATGTGTCCAGTGATACAGCGGGTTACGCAGTGTATAGGGCACCGTTTCAGCCCACTTCTCAAACTTCTCCCAGTCGCTAGTGTCCTTACCCGTGCAGTACTTCTCGTCAATGCCATTGGTACGCATGGCGCGCCACTTGTAGTGGTCGCCGCCCAACCAAAGTTCGGTAATGCTCTTGAAGCGATGGTCGTTAGCCACCATTTCGGGAATAAGATGACAATGGTAATCGATGATGGGCATCTTAGCCGCATGATTGTGGTACAGGTCCTGAGCTACCTCAGTCTCCAGCACGAAATTTTTGTCGTTAAATGCTTTCATTTCGTTTGTATTTGTTTTAGATGATTGTATAATTGTTTGCAAAGATAGTGAAAAGATTCGACTTCACACAATCTTTCAGCGTTTTTTGAAGAAAAATTAACGTAAACGATAGCGTAGTTTTGTAGGAAAATGTGTACCTTTGTCGCCTGAATGAAAAGAATGATGAAAACGAGATACATCCTGACGATGGTTTTATTGGCCTTTGTCAGCATACTTAATGCTCAGGAACTGCAGGTGAAGATAACCATCAATAGCCAGCAGGTAGAGAGTACGGACAAAAGCGTGTTTGAGAATCTGCAGCAGACGTTGCAGCAGTGGATGGACGACCGCCAATGGACGGAGCTGCAATTCCAGAAGAACGAGCGCATTGTGTGTAACTTTAACATAACGGTGACGAAGTATGACAAGGCTAACAACCGTTTCTTCTGTAATGCCATGATTCAGGCCAACCGCCCTGTGTACAACTCGGCATATACAACAACCTTATATAATAACAAGGATGCCGATTTTAACTTCGACTTCGTGCAATTCGATCAGTTGAACTTTATCGAAGAAGCCATTGACAACCAGTTGACGGCACTGATGGCATATTATGCCTATCTGATTATTGGGCTGGATCTGGATTCTTTCTCGCCGTTGGGCGGCACAGACGTGTTGCAGCGTTGTATGCAATTGACGAACAATGCACAGGATTTGGGATTCGCTGGCTGGAAAGCCTTTGAGAACTCACGCAACCGCTTTGCCATCATCAACGACTATCTGGACGAAGCTATGAAACCGTTCCGTCAGTTGCAGTACGACTACTACCGTACAGGGCTCGACGAGATGGCCCAGAATGCAGAACGCGGGCGCGCCAATGTCACCACGGCATTGGAACTGCTGAAGAAGGCCCACGAAGAGAAACCCTTGAGTCTGGTGCCTCAGATCTGGACTGACTACAAACGCGACGAGCTTGCCAACATCTATAAAGGCAAGGGCACGCAGAAGGAGAAAGAGACTGTCTACAATCTGCTGTTCAATATCAATCCCTCGCAAAGCAATGCCTGGGATAAAATTAAGGAGTAAGATGCTGAAACAACTATATATCAAGAACTTTACGCTGATTGACGAATTGGATATAGAACTGTATCCAGGTTTCTCGGTGATTACTGGTGAGACGGGTGCTGGTAAGAGCATCATCCTCGGAGCTATAGGATTGCTGCTGGGTCAGCGTGCCGATTCAAAGAGCATCAAGACGGGTGCCGAAAAATGCATCATTGAGGCTCATTTCGACTTGTCGCGCTATCACATGGAGGCATTCTTTGAAGAGAACGAAATAGAGCTGGATACGGAAGATACTATCATCCGTCGCGAACTGACAGCAGCAGGAAAGAGTCGCGCATTTATCAATGATACGCCCGTGGGACTCAATCAGTTAAAAGAATTGGGAGAACAATTGGTCGATGTACATTCACAGCATCAGAACCTGCTATTGCAGAAACAGGATTTTCAGCTCAGCGTGGTGGACATCATCGCTCAGGACACCAAACAACGCGATGAATATGAGCAGTCATACAATGCCTATCAGCAAGCCAAGCAACAACTGAAAGAGTTGACAGAAAACATCGAACAAGGACGCCAGCAGACTGACTTCATGCAGTTCCAGTACGACGAGTTGAACAATACCCGTCTGACGGAAGGCGAGCAGGAAGAACTGGAAAAGCAGAGCGAAACGATGGAGCACGCCGAGGACATCAAGTCGGCATTATACGAGGCAGACAACGCGTTGAACGGTGACGAACTGGGAGCAGTCAATATGGTGCGCAAAGCCATGCAAAGTCTGCAAGGTATCAGCAAGGTGCTTCCCAATGCATCGGAACTGGCAGAGCGACTGAATTCATGTCATATCGAACTGAAGGATATTGCCGACGAGGTGGAGAGTTCGCTGGAGGATGTGGACTTCGATCCTGCCGAACTTGACAGAATCAATCAGCGACTGGATCAACTATACGACTTGGAAAAGAAATACCATGCTGAAACAGTAAGCGAACTGATAGTCTTGCGCGACGAGCTGAAACAGAAACTGAATGCCATTGAGAACAGCGACGAAGTCCTGGCAGAACTGGAGGCTAAATGTGAACTGCTGAAAAAAGAAGCCCAGAAACAGGCTGACGCTCTGACAAAAGTGCGCCAGCAGGCTGCCAAGACAATAGAGAACCAACTGCGCCAACGACTGGTCCCGCTGGGGATGCCCAACGTTCGCTTCGAGGTGAATGTCAGCAAATGCGAATTGGGCAAGAGTGGACAAGACAACGTCTGCTTCCTATTCTCAGCCAACACCTCTACCCCACTCCAGCCTGTAGCTCAGGTGGCGTCAGGCGGTGAGATTGCACGTGTGATGCTGTCACTGAAGGCTATGATCAGCGGTGCCGTAAAACTGCCAACAATCATCTTCGACGAGATTGACACGGGTGTTTCAGGCAAGATTGCCGAAAAGATGGCCGAAATGATGCAAGAGATGGGACATATGGAGCGACAGGTCATCAGCATCACTCACCTGCCCCAAATTGCCGCTTTAGGATCGTACCACTATCGCGTGTCGAAAGAAGAGACCGCCCAAGGAACGACGAGCCGCATGGTGCAGCTGTCACAGGACGAGCGCATCGGTGAGATAGCCCAGATGTTAAGCGGTAGCGACATCAGCGACGCCGCCATTCAAAATGCAAAACAACTATTGAAAATGAAATAACAAGATATAGAAATGAAAAGGATATTATTTATACTTATTGCTTATCACTTATCACTCATTGCTTCTTTTGCCCAGAGCCCATCGTGGGGCAAAAAGGCTGCACAGGGAGTGTTCACGCTGAAGACATTCACCGCCGACGGCCAACTGATAGGAAGTTCCAATGGATTTTTCATCAACGAACAGGGCGATGCCATCAGCACGTTCAATCCCTTCAAGAACGCTTACCGCGCCATCGTCATCGACGCACAAGGCAAAGAATGGCCCGTGGAAACCATCATCGGAGCCAACGACATGTATGATGTTGCAAAATTCCAAGTAGCAGTCAAGAAACCCACAGCGCTCACCATTGCCACGACAAGTGCAACGACAGGAGCTACGTTGTGGCTGTTGCCCTATGCTGCCAAGAAAGCTCCCGTCTGTGAACAGGGAACGGTGGCAGAGACTGAGCAGTTTCAGAACTCATACAGCTACTATACGCTTAACATGCAAACCAGCGAACAACAGGTCGGATGTCCTATTCTCAATGACGCTGGCGAAGTTGTCGGCATGCTGCAGCCTGCCGCTGGCGGACAAAGTGAGAAGGCATATGCTGTCAGCGCCGCCTTTGTTGCCGATATGAAAGCCAACGGGCTGAGTTTTAACGACGGGACGCTGCGACAGACACATATTGCCAAAGCGCTGCCCGAGAAATATGACGAAGCCATGCTGGCGCTATATATGGCCGCTGGCGCCATGAATACCGATGATTACAGCGACTATATCAACCGTTTTATCGGGAAATTTCCCAATATGCCGGACGGTTATGTCTATCGTGCACGAGTGGCGGTCAGCAACAACGACTTCGCCAGTGCCGACGCTGACATGAAGCAGGCTTTGAAGGTCGCTGACAAAAAGGACGACGTCTATTACCAATATGCGCAGATGATTTACCAGAAGGAGGTGTTGCAGAGCGACCAGCCTTACGAACCTTGGAGTCTGGACCGTGCGCTGGAGGAGTCGAAGGCAGCCTACACCGCCAATCCCCAGCCCGTCTATCTCCAGCAACAGGCTCAGATACTGTTTGCACAGCAGAAATACGACGATGCTTGCAACATCTATCTGGAACTGACGAAGAGCGACCTGCAGGCATCGGAAATGTACTATGCTGCCTCACAGTGCAAACTGCAGCAGGGCGACAAGCGTGAAGCGATGGTCTTGCTGGACAGTGCTGTTAACCAGTTTACGCGCCCTTACGTGAAGACTGCAGCACCCTTCCTGAGAGCCCGTGCCCAGTTATCTATGGAGAACCGTCGCTTCCAACAGGCCATCAACGACATGAACGACTTGGTAGCATTGGTTCCTACCAATCCTGAACTATGGGCCGAGAAAGCCAGCTATGAATTACGTGTGAATCTTGCTGACCAAGCATTGGAAAGTGCTCAGGAGTGTCTGCGTCTCGACCCGGAAGGCAGTGACGGCTACCTGATGTCAGGCATTGCCCAATGTCTGAAAGGCAACAAGGAACAAGGGCTGAAGAACCTACAGAAAGCGAAAGAGCTTGGCAACGACCAAGCTCAGACGTTTATCGAAAAATACTCGAAGTAAGGCTAGACGCTCTAGATTTTCTAGATGTTCTAGAATCTAGAACGGCACTTCGCCGTCTTGAGAATCATATCCGAATGGTGACTCACCGCCTGTGGGCTGTTGGTCACCATTGACCTTACTACCCAGAATCTCACCATCAGGATTGCTGTTGCTACTCCTACGGCTCAGGCGACCATCCTCAGGATTCTCAAAGCGCGTAAATTCGCCTCGGAACGTCAACAGCACATCACCCGTTGCACCCTTACGATGCTTGGCAATGATAATTTGTGCCATACCGTGCAGGTCGCGTCCGTTGTCGTCTTGATAAATATGGTAATACTCAGGACGATGCACAAACAACACCATATCAGCATCCTGCTCGATAGCTCCTGATTCACGCAGGTCAGACAGCTGAGGACGCTTTCCTTCCAGACCCTCACGGCTCTCAACGCCACGGTTCAACTGCGACAACGCGAGAATGGGGATATCCAATTCCTTAGCCAGTCCCTTCAGCGAACGGGAAATGGTGCTAACCTCCTCCTGACGCGACGAGAAACGCATTCCGTTGGCATTCATCAGCTGTAGGTAGTCAATCATGATAATCTTTACCCCGTGCTCACGAACCAGTCGACGGGCCTTGGTACGCAATTCAAATACGGAAAGACCAGGTGTGTCATCGATGTAGAGCGGAGCTCCTAACAATGTGTTCACCTGTTTGTCCAAGCGTTCCCACTCGTCAGGATGCAGTTGACCGTTCAGAATCTTCGAACCCTGAATCTCGCAGGCATTCGATATGAGACGGTTTACCAACTGCACGTTCGACATTTCAAGCGAGAAAAAAGCCATCGGCACTTGATAGTCGGCGGCAATATTCTTGGCCATCGACAGCGCAAACGATGTCTTACCCATCGCAGGACGTCCGGCAATGATGACAAGGTCGGAGGGTTGCCACCCGGAAGTGATGTCGTCCAATTTATGATAGCCCGTAGGCACACCCGTCAAGCCGTCCTTATTGGCAGCAGCTTTCTGGATGACCTCTATCGCATTCTTGATGACAGGGTCAATCTGCGTGTAGTCCTTCTTCATGTTACGCTGTCCCAACTCGAACAACGAACCCTCGGCCTCCTGCATCAGGTCGTCAACATCAATGGTCTCGTCAAAGGCTTTCGTCTGGATATTGCTCGAGAAGGAGATGAGCTGACGTGCCAACGACTTTTGGGCGATGATGCGAGCATGATATTCTATATTTGCCGACGAGGCAACGCGCGACGACAGTTCCGTCACATAGCCCGGACCGCCAACATCCTCCAAATCGCCCTGCTTGGCCAATTGTTCTGTCACTGTCCATACGTCAACCGGCAACTCATGCATCGACAGCTCGCGAATGGCCGTATAGATCTTTTGGTTACGCGGCTCATAGAAACTCTCAGGATAAAGCAATTCACAAACGACGGCATACGCGTCCTTGTCAATCATCAGCGCACCCAACACAGCACGCTCTATCTCAGTAGCTTGCGGCTGTACGTGGGCAAAGGTATTATCCACAGGCTGTTGTCTGCGCCTGCGTGTTCCACTTGCAGTATTGTTCTGTTCTGGCATCGTATCTTTGATTTAGGAATTGCAAAGATACGAATAAGCGAGCGAAAAACCAAAAGATTATTGGAGATTTTTTGTAGAAAGTAGCTGGTTGATTGTCATTTCCTTATGCTTACGCATCAAACGCTCAGTAGAGTCAACATGTTCGTTTTGGAAAACATCGCGTTTCATCACCTGATTCACGACCCACTGAATCTTTCCCATATGCAGATTACGACTTTGCTGGATAAATTCTTCGTCATCAGGCAGTGGATAAAGGCTGAGAATGTAGAACGACAGACAGTCGGGTACTATCATCTTACGCACCATCATACGACGCTGCTCCTCTGTATAGTTCTCCTTGTAGAACGGATAGTCGGAGCCCAGATATTTGTCGAGACTGATGCCCAACGAATGGTCGCCCACAACGACACTCTGGTCAAACGAACCAATTTGTGTATAAATATGGGGGAACTCTATACCTGGCAGTTCTTCCTTCAGCCGAGTGAAAGCCTCCGTCAATTCGTCATTGATGTCGTCTATTTCCTCATACTCTTTCTGAACATCAACAAGCATTGCCTGCAACGTGGAATCCTGGAAGAAATGCAGGAATTTGGTATTGATGTCCGGATCGTCCACCTTACCAATGAGTAACATATCCTCAATGAGCATCCGCGTCTGTTTCGGATAAGCGGTGGTCATTTGCTGAAGGGCCGCCAAATCGCCTGTGGACAGATACTGGCTCTCAACACGGTCGTAACGGTCAATGACGATTGCATCGTCTGCGACATCAGCAGTATTAGGCTTCAGCTGCCACTCGCAACCGACGCAAAACACCAATATGCTAAACAATATGCCGTAGACCTTTTTCACTATGAACGTTATACAAATGTTAAAATCCGATGCAAAATTACTAAAAAATATTTTAAAATCCAAATTTTAACCTAAAAAAATTAAAAAAAAGTGCATAA
>Ga0247608_10004057_pt1 | contig 16659 bp, 12 predicted proteins | sample 176DNAGHGlowgp2_FD_193490 | JGI IMG/M metagenome (GOLD analysis project Ga0247608, IMG submission 193490) | Sheep rumen microbial communities from Palmerston North, Manawatu-Wanganui, New Zealand - 1766 DNA GHGlow gp2 | ecosystem: Host-associated > Mammals > Digestive system > Stomach > Rumen ... | reverse complement strand
CGAGAGCGTCTTCAGACCCAGGAAGTCCATCTTGATGAGTCCCGTCGATTCGATGACGTGACCATCGTACTGCGTACAGTTGGTCTTGGTACCCTTGAAATCCGGGTCATCGGCCGTTGACACCGGCACATGGTCGCTGATAGGATCACGGCAGATAATGAAGCCACAGGCATGAATACCCGTACCTCGCACCGTACCCTCGAGCATCTTGGCATATTTGATGGTATTGGCCAACTGCGGATTACTGGAAGCCTCGGCCTCCTGGAGTTCGCGAACGGCTTTGATGGCATTGGTAAGGTTCATCTTCGGCGTCTTGCCGTCAACATCAGGCAGACGATCAGGGATGGCCTTGCACAAGGCATTCGATTCAGCCAACGGCAATTTCTCGACACGGGCCACATCCTTGATGGAGTTTTTCGTGGCCATCGTCGCATAGGTGATGATATGGGCACAGTTCTCATGACCGTACTTATCCTCCACCCACTTCAGCACCTTACCTCGTCCGTCATCGTCGAAGTCGGTATCAATATCAGGGAGTGAGATACGGTCGGGATTGAGGAAACGCTCAAACAGCAGGTCGTACTTCAGCGGGTCGATCTTTGTGATACCCAGACAATAGGCCACCACACTACCGGCAGCCGAGCCACGACCAGGTCCCACCATCACGCCCAACTCATCGCGGGCGGAATTGATGAAGTCCTGCACAATGAGGAAGTATCCTGGGAAGCCCATCGTCTTCATGATATGAAGTTCGAAACGGATACGATCCTCCACTTCCTTAGTCAGGGGTGAGCCATATCGTCTGTCGGCTCCTTCGTAGGCAAGCTTCGCCAGATAGTCGGCCTCGAACTTAATGCGATAGATCTTGTCGTAGCCACCGAGTTTCTTGATTTTCTTCTCACCTTCTTCCGGAGGCAGCTGGTTCTCACCGTTCTCATCGGTGGTGAACTCATCGTAGAGCTGCTGTTCCGTGAATTTCTGGCGCCATTCTGCTTCTGTACCAAACTCTTCGGGTATGGGGAAGAAAGGCATGATGGGGTCGTGGTCGAGGCTATAGACCTCCACCTTATCTAATATCTCGATGGTATTGGCCAGTGCCTCCGGTACATCGCTGAAGATATCATTCATCTCCTGGCGCGTCTTAAACCATTCCTGTTTGGAATAGAGCATTCGCGTGGGGTCGTCGAGATCCTTACCCGTAGAAAGACAGAGCAGATGGTCGTGTGCTTCAGCGTTCTCCTTATCCACGAAATGGGCATCATTGGTACAGATGAGTTTTATGCCGTATTCCTTAGCCAGTTCGATAAGCACCTTATTGGCCTGTTGCTGCAAAGGGAAGGTCTCGCGATTAGCCCTCTGCATCGGGTCGGTTACCTCATGACGCTGCAACTCCAGATAGTAGTCATCGCCCCAGAGCCGCTTGTGCCACTCGATGGCCTCGCGGGCCCCGGCGATATCTCCCTTCAGAATCTTCGCAGGCACTTCGCCAGCGATACAGGCAGAGCAGACGATCAGGTCCTCGTGGTATTTCTCGAGTTCCATCCGGTCTGTACGCGGACGGTTATAGAAGCCGTCGACCCAAGAATTGCTGACGAGCTTGATGAGGTTCTTATAACCGTTGGCATTCTTCGCCAGCACTATGAGGTGATAGCCGCCAAGGTCTTCTTTGGTCTCGCGCAGACTCTTATCGCCGCGACGGGCCACATACATCTCACAACCGAAAATGGGTTTGAACGGTTCGAGGCCTTCTTTCTTTCGGTTCTTGTTCACGCTATTGCAAATGTCGTGAAATTCTTTAATACCGAACATGTCGCCATGATCGGTAATGGCCATGCCTCGCATGCCATCCTTAACGGCCTTATCTACAAGCTGTTGGATACTCGACTGTCCATCGAGGATTGAATAATAGGTATGTACGTGCAGATGTATGAAATCTTCCATAATTCTTCAGAAATGCCCTATTGGCAGATGGCAAAGATACGGCTAAATCTTGAGAATACCAAAAGAAATGGCAGAAAAATTTGTAACTTACGTTAAAAAGTTGTACCTTTGCACACAAATTATTAATGACACCTAATTATATAATGGGAGAAAGAATCAAGAAACTGAAGAAAATCAGGATTCATCGTGAGGGTACTCACGAGTTGATATATAGTGCCATTCTCATTTTCATCATCTGTATCGGATTACGGTATTTGCTCAATGCCATCAATCCGCTCACAGCGCATATTGTCATGCCATTTGTTTCCGGTATACTGGTGGTTGCCTGGCTGATAGCACTCAATTTCTACCGCTGCCCTATCCGCTATTTTAACGGCGACACTGACAAATTAGTGGTGGCTCCTGCCGACGGCAAGATTGTAGTAGTGGAAGAGGCTGAAGAAAATGAATATTTCCACGACAAGCGCCTGATGATCTCGATCTTCATGAGTCCTCTGAATGTTCATGCCAACTGGTTTCCCATCGATGGCAAGGTGAAGTTCGTCCACCATCAAAACGGCAATTACCACAAGGCCTGGCTTCCTAAGGCCAGCGAGGAAAACGAGCATGCCGACATCATGATCACCGCGCCCGACGGCGAAGATGTGCTGGTGCGCCAGATAGCAGGTGCCTTGGCCCGCCGTATCGTGACTTACGCCAAGGAGGGTGAGGAGTGCTATATCGACGAGCATCTGGGCTTTATCAAACTCGGCTCGCGTGTGGATGTCTTCCTGCCCCTGACAGCCAAGGCCTGCGTCACTTTGGGACAGCCCACCACAGGCGACCAGACAGTCATTGCGAAGTTGAAGTAGTGAAGGAGAGAAAGAATAGGGAGAGAAGGAGATATGAAAAAGCATATACCTAATACCATCACCTGTTGCAACCTCATGTCTGGTTGCATAGCTGTCTGGTGGGCTTTTCAAGGTCATTATAAGATGGCGTTGCTCTTCATCATAGTTGGAGCAATATTCGATTTTTTCGATGGCATGACGGCCCGTCTGCTACATGTATCCTCCCCTATCGGAAAGGAACTCGACTCATTAGCCGATGACATCACCTTCGGTTTCGCACCCTCAGCCATCGTGTTCAGTTTTCTTAAAAGCATTTATGACAGTGTAGGCCAGCAATGTTTGTCGCCTTTAGAATTGCCACTTATCCCTTTAGGCGGCATAGCTTCTTTAGTATTTATTATGGCGGCATTCTCAGCCCTTCGGCTGGCGAAGTTCAACCTCGACGAGCGTCAGGCGATGGGATTCATCGGACTCCCCACACCTGCCAATGCTCTTTTTTGGGGCTCACTTATCGTGGGGGCGGGCGACTGGCTCAGGACTTTACCCTACGGCACTGGTCTCATCCTTTTGGGCGTTGCCATCAGCTGCTACCTGCTCATTGCCGAAATACCTATGTTCGCCCTGAAATTCAAGACCTGGGGCTGGAAAGGCAATGAAATCAAATACATTTTCATCATCTCATGCATACCGTTGCTGCTTTTCCTGGGTATAAGTGGTCTTGCTGCCATCATCGCATGGTATGTTATCCTATCCATTATCACTACCAAGAGAAATAAAACAAACTAAGAACCTGTTATGATCAAATTCATCATCGGCCTTATTATTTTCGGCCTCATCGCTTTGGCTATCATCATATTGATAGTAATCAATTTCACTTACAAAGGCGTGCGCCAGATGCGAAAGGCCGCACAAGATCAGTGGGAGTTGAACCAGAAACGTAAAGAGCAGAAAGAGAAAAACCCCTTTGGCGACGACTATTTCAAGAGTGCAGAAGGTCCTCAGACCTCGCGGAAGACCAATCGGACCAATCAGACCCGTCATGCCCAACAGTCAGAAAAAGCCACCACTCGCAAGGCAACTACGAGCGGTGGTGTAACAATTATTGACGAGCGTGAGGCCGGCAAGAAAATCTTCAGCCACGACGACGGCGAGTACGTTGAGTTTGAGGAAGTCAATTAACGCACTCGCAGTGTAGGTTTAAGGGTGCACCAACGTACCTATTGACTCACCGTCCATTACCTTTTTCAGATTTCCGACTACGTCCATGTTGAAGACGTAGATAGGCAGATTGTTGTCCTGACACATACATACAGCCGACAGGTCCATCACTTTCAGGCCTCGATTGAGCACCTCCTGATACGTGATATCCTCGAACTTCGTCGCTGTGGGATCCTTTTCAGGATCAGCGGTGTAGACACCATCCACACGTGTACCTTTCAACATCACGTCTGCCTCAATTTCCACGCCACGCAGACTGGAACCTGTATCGGTTGTGAAATAAGGCTGTCCTGTGCCTGCCGAGAAAATGCAAACATAGCCGGCCTGCATCGCCTCGATAGCCTTCCACTTGCTGTAGAACTCACCGATCGGCTCCATGCGGATGGCCGTCAGCACCTTGTTCTTCACACCTTCTGCATCAAGGGCACTGCTCAATGCCAGCGAGTTGATCACAGTGGCACACATACCCATCTGGTCGCCCTTTACACGGTCGAAACCTTTCTTGGCACCACTCAGGCCACGGAAAATGTTACCACCACCAATCACAATACCAATCTGGACACCCATCTCCGAGACTTCCTTGATCTGGCGCGCATAGTCACTCAGACGCTCAGGATCGATACCATGTCCCTGCTTACCCATCAGGCTCTCACCCGACAACTTCAATAGAATTCGCTTAAATCTTGCCATTTTTCTTACCTTTTTACTTTTTTACTTTTATATAATGAATTGAACTTCCTTAAAAGCGTATAACCGTTTCTGGTCCTCGTTATCCGCAAGCAGGAGTCTTCCATCGGGCAACACATCGATCAGCCTTGCAGTAAAACGCCCTGCTTTATCCTCGTAGAGTGCCTCTTTTTCTTTCCTGAAGAGCCTTTCCCTGTAATCATAACAAGTTGTTTTACTGTGAAGAGTTCGTTCGAAAGCTTTGAGGAAACGGTTCAGCAACTTCTCGCGATCAGTCTCTTGCCCTGTCAACTGATACAAAGACACGGGATTGGGGGCGTCGCTCAGGAACTCACGCTGATTCACATTCAGTCCGATGCCGATGATGCAGTCCTTGATGACAGAGCCCTGCAGACGGTTCTCTATCAGAATGCCACAGATCTTCTTCCCGTCCACATAGATGTCGTTAGGCCATTTGATCTCTACCTTATTTCCAATATAGTTCTCCAATGTCTCACATAGAGCGACAGACACCACCTCCGTGATCTGGAACTGCTCATTTGCAGAAAGCCCCTCAGGATGAATCAGCATCGAAAACGTCAGGTTCTTTCCCCGCTCACTTTCCCATGAATTGCTACCACACCCCTTCCCCGCCGTCTGATACTCCGCCACGACGATGAAACAGGGGAACGGTTCTTTTGTTACATCGCGCGATGTAACAAAAGAACCGTTCCCCTGTTTCATTTCCTTCATCCAGCGATTGGTGGAGTCGGTCTCTTCTATATGAATCATCTTATAATCCATAAACTGACCACAAAGATACATTATTTTTTAGACATAAGAACATAAGGACATAAGTTTTTTTGTTTCTTTTGTTCTTTTGTCCAAAAAAAGAGTACCTTTGCAGCATGATTGAACAAGAACAACAGAAAAAAGACGAATTCTACATGCAACGGGCGCTCGACGAGGCTCGTATGGCCTTTAAGGAAGGTGAAATACCCATCGGCGCCGTCGTGGTGTGCAAGGACCGCATCATCGCCCGAAGCCATAACCTCACAGAAACCCTCTGCGATGTGACGGCTCATGCCGAGATGCAGGCCATCACCTCAGCCGCCAACCTTCTGGGCGGCAAATATCTCACCGACTGCACCCTCTATGTCACCGTCGAGCCGTGTGTGATGTGTGCGGGTGCCATCGGCTGGGCACAGATTCCACGCATCGTCTATGGCTGTCTCGACGAGAAACGAGGTTATCACAGCTATGCGCCTCAGGCCATGCATCCTAAAGCCACAATTGTTGGTGGTGTTCTGGAAGAAGAATGCCGCCAACTGATGCAGGAATTCTTCAAGCAACGAAGATAATCTGCTTTTAAGGATTCTCTGGCTTCAGAGAATCAGGCAGGAAGGCCTCCTGATAGAATGTCAGGGTATCGAGACTGACGTGACGGTCATTACCAACACCGATGGCCAGATAGAAAAAGCCTTTGCGAGGCACGGTATCCTCATTTGGCAGCACGCGCAGCCAGTCCAGTTTCCCCTTTCTTTCCCTAGTCTCTGCACGGGTCTCGGTTTGAGTAGAGTCTTTCTTGCGCGTATCCTCTAAGAATTTCGCCAAAGTACCAGTCACATAAAGCTGCAGACTGTCAGCAGCATTCGTCCTAAAGGTCACCTCCATCATACCACCTTCAGCAGGCAGACTGAATTCATTCTGATCCCACTCGGCATATTCATCACGCTGCTTGATCTCAACCGTACGCGACTCACCATCGGCCACCAGTGTCACAATTGCCTGGCGTTCTATGCCAGTCAGATTCTTCTGCGTCGTCATGACCTTCAGGGTATCCGTTCCGCCAGGCCCCGATTCCTTCAGCACTTGCAGCCAAGGTTCCGGACTGGTAGCCTTCCAAGGACCGCTAGAATGAAACAGGAACAAACCAGTCTGATTGGGAATCGAATAGAACTCCGCAGAAGGCTCTGAATAGATCCTCACGCCCCCTACTTTATCCTGCAGACATCCCGCCAGCAACAGCACCGTCGCCACCAGACAAGCCCAAAATGTAAATTGCCTCTGTTTCATGCAAACAAATTGTTAATATTATGTTCAAATACATTGCAAAAGTAGTAAATATCGCCCGAAGCGGCACCAATATGATGCAAAAATATCACATTTTTATAAAATTATTTGTTTTTTAGGAATATTTTAACTACCTTTGCACCCTAGTGTATGTTTAAACTTAACTTAATTAATAACCAATTTTATGATGAAAAGACTTAGTTTGATTCTCGCCAGCCTTTTCCTGTATGCGGGATTGGCATTGGCACAAACGAAGGTTACGGGAACCGTCATCTCACAAGAAGACGGCGAGCCCATCATCGGAGCCTCGGTAGTTGTCCAAGGCTCTAAGACGGGTGTCGTGACCGACATGAACGGACAGTTCTCCCTTTCAGTACCCGAAGGGAAGAAGATCGTCATCAGCTACATTGGCATGAAGACCGAGACCGTCACTGCCCAGAATGGCATGCGTGTGACTCTGGCTACCGACGGCCAAGCGCTGGACGAAGTGGTGGTAACGGGTATGCAGAAGATGGACAAGCGCATGTTTACAGGTGCGACGGCCAAGATTTCTGCTGAGCAAGCCAAGATCGACGGTGTCGCTGATATCTCGCGCTCACTGGAAGGTCGTGTAGCCGGTGTGTCTGTACAGAACGTATCAGGTACATTCGGTACCGCTCCGAAGATTCGCGTGCGTGGTGCTACCTCTATCTATGGTTCATCCAAGCCCCTCTGGGTGGTCGACGGTGTGATCATGGAAGATGTGGCTGAGGTAGATGCTGACGATTTGTCGAGCGGTGATGCCGAGACGCTGATCTCCAGCGCCATTGCAGGTTTGAACGCCGACGATATCGAGTCATTCCAGATCCTGAAGGACGGTAGTGCTACTTCTATCTACGGTGCCCGCGCCATGGCTGGTGTGATTGTTGTAACCACAAAGAAAGGTAAGGTTGGTTCTAACCGCATCAGCTATACTGGTGAGTTCACCATGCGTCTGAAGCCCAGTTACGCTAACTACAACATCATGAACTCTCAGGAACAGATGTCAATCTATCGTGAGATGGAGCGTGCTGGTTACCTGAACTTCTCTGATGTTTATCGTGCTTCCGACAGTGGTGTCTATGGTAAGATGTACCACCTTATTAATACATACGACCCCAAGACCGGTACGTTTGCAATGGCTAATACAGAAGCTGCCAAGAACCAGTACCTGCGTGAGGCTGAAATGCGTAATACCGACTGGTTCGATGAGTTGTTCTCTAACGCCATTTCGATGAACCATGCTATCTCTCTCTCTTCTGGTACAGAGAAGGCACAGTATTATACTTCGTTCTCTATCATGAACGATCCAGGCTGGTACAAGCAGTCAAAGACTAACCGTTATACTGCCAACATCAATGCACTGTATAACATTTCGAAGAAGGTCAGCCTGAACCTGATTGGTAACAGTTCTTACCGTAAGCAGAATGCCCCCGGTACGCTCGGACAGAGTATCGACGTCGTTTCGGGTGAGGTAAAGCGTGACTTCGACATCAACCCCTACAGCTACTCTATGAACACCTCACGTGCTCTGGATGCTAATACTTTCTATGTTCGCAACTATGCTCCGTTCAACATCATCAACGAGTTGAACAACAACTTCATGGATCTCGACGTTGTCGACCTGAAGGTCCAGGCCGAGTTGAAATATAAGCCTATAACCAAGGTAGAGCTCTCCGCCCTGGCTTCTTATAAGTTCGCTCTGAGCACCATCAGCCACGAGATTCAGGACAATTCTAACCAGGCTATGGCTTATCGTGCTATGGACGATGCCACTATGCGTGACAACAACCCATGGCTTTACACCGATCCCGACAATGCCAACTCACTGCCCGTGAGCGTGCTGCCTACCGGTGGTTTCACCCGCGACACACGTAACCGCATGAACAGCTGGGACTTCCGTGCTACAGCCAACTATAACGATGTATTCAACGATCAGCACATTGTCAACCTCTTCGGTGGTATGGAAGTGAACTCTGTTGACCGTCGTAAGACCTGGTATCAGGGTGTTGGTATGCAGTATGAAAATGGTATGTTGGCTTCTTATGACTACCGCTTCTTCAAGCAGGCTCAGGAGGAAGGCACAGACTACTTCACTATTACTGACACCTACATTCGTTCTACTGCTTTCTTCGCCAACGCCACCTATTCTTGGAATGGCCGCTACACCATCAACGGTACCGTACGTTACGAAGGTACTAACAAACTGGGTAAGAGCCGTAGTGCCCGTTGGCTGCCTACATGGAACCTCTCTGGTGCCTGGAATGCCCATGAGGAGCCCTGGTTTGAGTCGCTGCGTCCTACAGTATCGAACCTGACTCTGAAGGCCTCTTATTCTCTGACCGGTGACCGTGGTCCTGCCAGCATCAGTAACTCTCGCGTGGTTATCAAGAGTGTGAATCCCTGGCGTCCGTTTGCCGGCGTGAACGAGTCTGCACTTGAGATTTCCGACCTCGAGAACTCTGAGCTGACCTACGAGAAAAAGCACGAGCTGAACCTCGGTGCTGAAATCGGTTTCCTTGACAACCGCATCAACATTGGCTTCGACTGGTATCGCCGTAACAACTACGACCTGATCGGTATCATCAACACCATGGGTATCGGTGGTCAGATTTCCAAGTATGGTAACGTTGCTTCGATGCGCTCTCATGGTGAGGAGCTCTCTATCTCCACCAAGAACATCGTAAGCAAGGACTTCAAGTGGAACACCGACTTCATCTTCTCACACAGCAAGAACACCGTGACCGAGATGGAATCCAGAGCTCGTGTGATCGACATGATCACCAATACTGGTTTCACCATGGAAGGCTATCCCGTACGTTCACTCTTCTCTATGGACTTCCAGGGCCTGAACGAGGATGGTATTCCCACCTTCATCAACGAAGACGGCGATGTAACCACCAGTAACATCTATTTCCAGGATCGTGAGCACAAGGATCATCTGATCTACGAAGGACCAACTGATCCTACTATCACTGGATCACTGGGCAATGTATTCCAGTACAAAGGCTTCAAGCTGAACGTGTTCATCACTTATGCATTCGGCAATGTTGTCCGTCTGGATCCCGCCTTCAAGAAGAGCTATAGCGATCTGGCATCTATGCCACGTGAGTTCAAGAACCGTTGGACTGTTCAGGGTGATGAGGCTACCACCACTATCCCTGTGATTGCCGATAAGCGCTTGAACCAGTTAGACCGCGACCTGTCGTATGCATACAATGCTTACAACTACTCTACCGAGCGCATTGCCAAGGGTGACTTCATCCGCATGAAGGAAATCTCCCTGAGCTACGACTTCCCCGCTGCATGGCTGAAGCCCTTCAGTCTGACCAGCGCTTCACTGAAGTTGCAGGCCACAAACCTCTTCCTGATCTATGCCGACAAGAAGCTGAACGGTCAGGATCCGGAGTTCTTCAATACCGGTGGTGTGGCAGCGCCTATGCCTAAGCAGTTCACGCTGACCGTCCGTCTGGGCATCTAATAGAAGAAACAGTATCAATTAAAGCGAATAAAAAATATGAATAAATATTTAGGATTATCAATCATTGCTGTGGGGCTGGCACTCACCTCATGCGACGATTTCCTCGATAAGATGCCTGATAAGCGCGCCGAGGTGAACACCGTCGAGAAGGTGAATCTCCTGCTGACATCTGCCTATGCCTCGCATAATAGCATTGTCATGGCCGAAATGGCATCCGACAATTCAATGGACAACGGTTCCCTCTATACTTATGATGACCGTGTGCAGGAAGAGTCTTATCTTTGGAAACCTATCACAACCGAAGGCAACGACTCACCGAAACCTTTCTGGGATGCCTGCTATGGTGCTGTAGCCACCGCCAACCAGGCTCTGGCCGCTATCGACGAGATGGGCAATCCTGCCGAGCTTCAGGCTCAGCGTGGTGAGGCCTTGCTCTGCCGTGCATGGGCTATCTTCCAACTGTCAAACATCTTCTGTCTGGCTTATAACCCCGAGACAGCCGATAAAGACTTAGGACTGCCCTACCCCATGGAGCCAGAGACACAGCTGAACCCACACTATGTACGTGGCAGCATGGCTGAACTCTATGCCAACATCGACAAGGACCTGCAGGAAGGTCTGCCCCTCATCGACGACAACATCTACAGCGTGCCCAAGTATCACTTCAACAAGGCGGCTGCCTATGCTTTCGCTTCTCGTTTCTATCTGTATTATCAGAAGTGGGACGAGGCCATACGTTGTGCCTCTCAGTCACTGGGTTCTGCCCCTGACAAGATGATGCGTAACTGGGCATACCTAGCTGGTGAGATGGCTTCTAACTTCGAGGCTCGTTGCAACCAGTACATCGCAGCCAGCGAGGCTTGCAACCTGCTCATCGAGACCGCTTATTCAAGCATGGTATATTGGATTGGCCCGTACAACCTCGGTCGCCGCTATGGCCACAATTATCCCGCTATTGCCCAAAAAGAAACCTATCGTACAGCTGGTATCTGGGGTCCGTACAATTCGGCTACCGACCTGTGGCTCTCACACTCTTGCTGGGGTTACACCGAGAAACTGTGTATCTCGAAGTACTATGGTTACTTCCAGTATACAGACAAGGTCAATGGTATCGGTTATCGCCGTAATGCCATCGTCCGTCTTGATGCTGGCGAAGTGGTGCTCACCCGCGCAGAGGCTTACGCCATGAAGCAGGACTACACCAATGCCCTGGCCGACATCAACCTCTGGCTGAAGTACAACTCACGCAAGAGCATCCAGGTGACTCAGGACGATGTTGTCAACACCTATAAGGAGATGCCTTATATGGAGGACGAAAACGGGAAGCCGATTCCTGCAAGTACTGCCGAAGGTGCTCTGGGTTCACCCAAGAAGCGTCTGAATCCGCTGGGCTTCACCATTGCTGACGAGACTCAGGAGAACTTTATCCAGTGTATCCTCCACATGCGCCGCTGCCAGACCATTCAGGAAGGCCTGCGTTGGATGGACGTGAAGCGCTGGGGTATCGAGATTGCGCACAATCGCGAAGGAATGGCTCCCGACGTATTGCTGAAGGACGACCCACGTCGCGCCTTCCAGTTGCCTAACGACGTGATTGATGCTGGTTTGGAGGCTAATCCGCGTAACGACTAATTAAAAGGAGGACTGAATATGAAAATCAAATATTTTATACTGAGTATTGCAGCCCTGATGTTGGCTGCCTGCAGTGAGGATGCTCTTGACTCTACGAGCATTTTCGACAAAGGTTCTCAGACACCAAAGACCGAATTCGACGCTTGGCTTCAGAAGAACTATGTCGAGCCTTACAATATCGACTTCAAGTACCGCTTCGAGTACAAAGAGTCGGATGTATCGAAGAACCTGGCTCCTGCCGATTACGACAAGGCCATTGCTCTGGCCAAACTCACCAAGTATCTCTGGCTCGAGTCTTATGAGGAGCTCATGGGCAGAGACTTCATTCGCACCTATGCTCCGAAAGTGATGAACCTGATTGGTTCCGTGGCCTACGACTCCAATGGTGGCGTGGTGCTCGGTACCGCTGAGGGGGGTATGAAGATTGTGCTGTACAATGTGAACAGCCTCGATCCCGCAAACCTCGACATGGAGTTCCTGAACTACTGGTTCTTCAACACTATGCACCACGAGTTTGCTCATATCCTGCACCAGACGAAGAACTACCCCACCGATTTCAACGAGATCTCAAAATCTGACTACCAGTCGAGCTCTTGGGTGAACCTCACCGATGAGGAGGCGCTTGCTATGGGTTTTGTGAACAACTATGCCAGCTCTGAGACTCAGGAAGACTTCGTACAGACCATCGCTTTCTACATCACCAAGAGTGATGAGGAGTGGGAAGAGCTGCTCGATGCAAGCATTGTTGAGGTAACCGACGAGAACGGCGACCCCGTTTACGAAATCGACTCAAAAACCGGTGAGCCTGTCATCGTTAAGGATGCCCAGGGCAACCCCGTACCTGTCCGCGACTCTCAGGGCCGTATCGTCTACCAACGCGATGCCAATGGCAACTACGTTTGGGCTACCGATGAGAATGGCGACTACATCTTCATGACCGACGAAGAGGGCAACCGCATCCCGATGACCGACAATGAGGGTAACATCATCTACCAGACTACCGACGAGGGCGAAATCGTCTACGATAAGGACGGCAACCCCGTGCCCGAGTATTGGAAGTATCCTGTGCCCGAGTACGAGAAGCAGATTATGTATGACTACTCCGGATATGATAAAATCCTGCAGAAGCTGGCTATGGTGAAGGACTATCTGAAGGGCTCTTGGGGCATCGACCTCGAGCAGCTGCACCAAATTGTCCAGCGCCGTCAGCAGGAAGTTGCAGAAGGAAAACTTGATTTACAGTCACTCAACTAATATTGTATGTACATGAAAAAGATATATTTTCTGATAGCAATGGTCACAGCCATGATGATGGCTTCGTGTACCATCGAGCAGGATGACCTCTTCAGCGACAGTTCGGCCAACCGTGCCGATAATGCCATCGCTGCAGATATCCAGGTGCTCACCAGCGCTGCTAACGGATGGCTGATGCAGTATTTCCCTGACAGCCAACAGTCATATGGCGGCTACAATACGATTGTCCGTTTCAAGACCGACGGTAAGGTGGAAATCATGGGCGAGGTCTATGGCGACACTACCTACGTCAGTCTCTATTCTGTCACTCAGAGTGCAGGTATCGTGCTTACGTTCGACACCTTCAACCCCGAGTTCCACGCCTTCTCTGACCCCTCTGCACCCATTGGCGGCAGTGAGGGAACAGGCTGGGACGGCGATTTCGACTTCTCAATCCTGAAAGCGACACCCGAGGAAGTGGTGCTGAAAGGAAAGAAGACAGGCAACAAGATCATCATGACCCCCATGCCCACCAACGATTGGGAAGCCTATATCAATAGCATTGGGGATGTCGAGGCTGGTATGTCAGCCAAGAAATATGGCCTCCACATTGGCGGTGAGGAGATCATTGCAATGAAATCAGACCGTACCCTCATCATGGATTACGAGGAAGATGGCGAAGAGGTCGAGGTGATAGCATCCTACATTATCACCCCTCAGGGCTACAAATTCTATGAGCCCATCACCATCAAGGGCGAGACCATCGAGGGTTTCAACTATGTAGAGGGTGCCGATGTGTTCCCCGCTTCCAACAATAGCAGTATCACACTGAACGTTATCTATCCTACAGTCGCCGAGATCTTTGTAGAGAACTACTGGTTCGTATCGCTCAGCAGCATGGGTGAATTCGCAGCGCCTTACTGGACGGCTGTCAAGGAGCAGATCATGCCGAGTCTTGGTGAGCAGCTGCAGTACTTTATATTTGGTGCTGCTATCCCCAGCTGGGCTGCAAACTATGGCAGCTATTGGGGTGCTTCGTTCAACAGCAGCGGTTACGCAGGTGTGCTCGGCTTCAGCTACCAGATCATGGGCGACGACGAGATTGCATTGGGCTACAACTCAAAGGGCAACAAGGGCGATGGCGACTGGTATGTTAAGAACGGGTACTACCATTACTTCGTCGTTCCGTTCGGCTGTACCACAAAGGCTGCCCAGCAGGTACGTGTCTTCAAGATCACTGCCGACGACCCGAAGGAACCGTCAATGATTGTCCTGACCGACGAGAACGATCCTACGAACGTGATTACGCTTTACGCAAGCTACATCTCTGATCCTCTGAATAAGTAATCTATCACTTATTCCCTATACCCCAAGTGGCTGGTGCGCAAACACCAGCCACTTTTTTGTTTATGTCTCGCCCCGGGCCATCTCCCAGCCTCTGAGCATGGCGAAATAGTCGAGAGACGAGGTGCCGTTTTCTTGGATGGCCATCGCGGCGCCGAGCATCATCCAGCGGGCAGGCTGCGCCGAGGGGATGCCGAGAGGCTCGTCGGGGGCAATGCCGGTGAGACGGGACACGTTGGCGATGTACGCCTCGGTGTTGTTCTCACTCGACGGGGCCCAGCGACGGATGATGGTACGGATGGTGTAGAGGCGGTACTTATAATAATAGGTACGCGTGAGCAGATAGAAGGCTGCCCGCCAACCGTACTCCAAAGATTTGAACTGGCAGAAGGCACGGTCTGTCTGTACCTCTGCGAGACCTTTCCACTGATCCTTTGCCGTGCGACGGATGTTCAGCGGGTTGCAATTACGAATTCCTCGTGGTGTCATAAATATAAATGTCCAAAGTGAATAACTGAATAACTTGAATAACTTAAAAAACTAAGGTAGTTCCGGTACGACTTTACGATAGAGACCGTATTTCACATCCTCAACCACTCCGTCTTCACGGAACCTGGTGATAGCCTTCGAGGCACTGGACTGAGAACAGCCGAAGCAATCCATGAACTGCTGCGTCCTGAACTCATCAGGCAACTTGCGGAAACACTCCTCGTAGCGGGTGGTACGCTTCCTGACCACGAACTCCTTGTTCTGGTCGGCAAAGTAATTAAACGCCATCTCGCCAAAAAAGAACTTCTGACAGCGGTATTGGATTTCCATTGCCAAACGACAGAGCCGCTTGTCGGTATCGTCCATCGTCAGCGTTTTGGACTCCTGCCACTCCTCCCAATGGCGCATCAGGATAAACGGAAGCGATATGCCGATACCATAATAAGGTATGCGTTTCAGCAACGTTCTATCCGCTTTGTCGCCGTTGAACTCCGCAATTTCCAAGTGCGAAGACTGCCATTCGAAAGTTTCGTCATTCAAGGGTTCAATGGGGAGTTCACCCTCCACCCTATCCAGACGATAAGCCCACATTCTCAGCGTCTCGTTGGCATTGGGATATACCTGCTGGTGTCGATCTGCCCTGCCCTTGTCAGGCAATGGAATCACAGCCAGTCGGGTGCTCATACCCGTACCGAAGTTTCGCTGATTCACCTTGCGGTGCAAGGCATAGGGCGTGCCGGTGTAGATGAAGTTCCAGAACACGTTGAACATGCCGGTGATGCTCTCCTGATTGGCATACATCTGACCATCCTCTTCGTTATGAAAAGCTTTCAGTTCCATAATCTCGCGGTCTTTCCAATCGCCACCCTTATTCTGCTTCGTCACATTATCCAACTCCGCATCAAACGAGAACATATGAAGGTGCAGAGGTTGTCCCTGTATCGTTTCAACAGCCGCATTCATGTGTCGGATAAACTCACCCGTAGCCGTTCTGGCAGGGTGAACCCGAATGCCAACAACAGGTCTCTTCAGGGCATCGCCCTTCTGGGCCTTGGTAGAGGTGGTTCGCTCTGTTCTGCCATCCTTGTAGCGGTTCACCGCATCAATCAGACATTGGTCTGCCTGAATCATCGGGTCGGCAATCTTCTTGTAGAACTTCTCCACAATATTCTTTCCCGCACCCGGGTCTCCGATGATGAAGATGCAGTAGTTCAACCTTCTGACAACTTCCGGCTCATACCAGAAATGGTAGTAAGCCCTTGTCATCAGCGTGCCGAACAATGCCGCACTCGAAAACAGTATCGCAGGCATCTTATGCGGATGGGCATTCAGGAACAGCTCTTTCATACACGGATAGACCTCCGCCATCTCCCTTAGCTCCTCCGCCCACTTATCCAGCGGCAACTGTCCGTAGATGTCCTCAGCGTCACATGGGGTCTGGCTCATCTGTGATGTCGCTTGCGATGTCACAGAGGTGCCTGACCCCTGTGTGTCGCCAACCTCAGCCAGAACCGCCTTCATCTCTTTCGATATCTTCGGCAGCCAGGGCTTTCCCTTCTTTGCATTCTCGCTCTCCTGCGCCGCCACATAGGCAGCGGCATTGGAAACGGTGCGCTCCACATCCTCGCCCCTCTCCTGGATAATCGCCTGTACCCACGGCTGGGCCAGCAGCGTCTTGAGGGTCTTCCGCTGGTCGCGGTCGTACATGATGTAGAGGTCGCGGGCGAGCACCAC
>Ga0247608_10004055_pt1 | contig 16663 bp, 25 predicted proteins | sample 176DNAGHGlowgp2_FD_193490 | JGI IMG/M metagenome (GOLD analysis project Ga0247608, IMG submission 193490) | Sheep rumen microbial communities from Palmerston North, Manawatu-Wanganui, New Zealand - 1766 DNA GHGlow gp2 | ecosystem: Host-associated > Mammals > Digestive system > Stomach > Rumen ... | reverse complement strand
AAAGCAGCTAAATTTAGTTTTAAAGATTCATTAAAAGTTGGCGTTGGTATGATAGCCAGAGGCGAAGTTGCTCTTATTGTAACAAGCAAGGGTGTTGACGCAGGTATAATTGATCAAAAATATATGACCGTAGTTGTAATGCTTGTTTTAGTAAGTTCTGTACTAGCTCCAATATTATTAAAACTATTGTTTAAAAATGATAAAGACGACTCTAGTAATGGTGAAATAAAAGAAGAAGTTAAATCAACAAATAATGAAGAAAATAATGCTAGTAATACTTCAGTATTAACAACAAGTGGAGAAACAGCAACAACAACTTAATATTAAATAAAAATGGCGGTAAATATGCGGTCAAATGCTAAACAAAAAATTAAAAATAGATATTTACAATTAAAATTGTGTATGCTATAATTAGTGTGTTGTCTAGTGGATTGAATGTATGTGCCCATAGCTCAACTGGATAGAGCGTTTGACTACGGATCAAAAGGCTGAGGGTTCGATTCCTTTTGGGCACGCCATTAACATCGGGAAATAGCTCAGCTTGGTAGAGCGCTTGGTTTGGGACCAAGATGTCGCAGGTTCGAATCCTGTTTTCCCGACCATTTTAATATATGGCCCTATAGCCAAGTGGTAAGGCAAGGCACTGCAACTGCCTGAGCGGCGGTTCAAATCCGTCTGGGGCCTCCACATTTTTGGCACTTAAGTGATCAGGCACTAACGAACGATAGAAAGTAAGTTGTGAGTGTCTTGTATCGCTTTTTTATTTGCTTTTATATAGCGTTGAGTAGTTCTTAAATTATGGTGTCCCATTAATTCCATAAGATAAGAAATATTAATATTTTGCTCAGCTAATAAAGTCGCAAAAGTTCTACGAATTAATCTATTGTTTAATTCAAAAGGTAAATTAAGTTCTTTACCAATAGAACGCAAATATCTACGATAAGAGATACTACACAACTGATTATCAATATTAGAAAATAAATATCCATTATTTTGGACTCTTTGAACATAAGTTTGAAGAGTCTTTTTTGTTTTATCTACAATATACACACATCTATTTTCATGAGCCTTTGTATAAGATAATTGGATTTTATTCTCATTAAGTTTTAAATCACTTAATTTAATATGTAATAGTTCATTCATTCTAACACCAGTATCAAACATAATATAGACCATACATTTCATTTTTAAATCCCATATAGTATTAGGTTTAGAATCAACATATCTAAGAATAGAAGTAACTTGTTCCTGGTTAAGAACATCACCATTATAAGTATCTTCTTTAACCTTTTCAAAATGCCTTATAGGATTTTCATTTATTAAGTCATTTTTAATTGCATAGTTAATCATGAACTTAAGTATAGAAATGTATTGATTAATTGTTATAGGCTTATTATTACGACTTTTACAATAATTAACAAATTTATCTAACACATTAACATTAAGCGCATTAACAGTCATTATATTATTTTTGAAAAGAAAACTATTGATAACTCCAAAGTCTTTGGTGTATCTATCAATAGTTCCAAATCTACATTTAGTTTTTGAATGATTAATAAACATATTAAATAAGTCAGTAAGATTAATATCTTTTTGTTCATCAATTAAAGCTTTAATTAAAATATCAATTTTAGATTGATTCATAAATTACATCTCCTTTATAGGGTTTGGAATTGATAATAACATAACCAAACGCAAAGGAATTGCAACTATTAAGATTTATTTTCTAGATCAACAAAAATTAAATCATCAAGATTAACATTAAAATAATTTCTAATTTTTATTAATGTTTCAAAACTTGGATTAAATTGTTCAGTTTCTATCATTTTTACTGCTTGTAAACTTATTCCAAGTATTTCAGATAAATCCTTTTGAGTTATTTTTTTAGTTTTTCTCAAAAATTTTATGTTTTTAACTAAGAAATACATATAATCACATCCTTTTTTTATAAAAAACTTTAAAAAGTATATTGACACTATACTAATTTAAGTTATATAATTTAGTTGGGTATAGTAATAATATACCTAAATTCTAATAATAAAAACCATGCTTCAATTTTTATTAAAAGAAAAAAAGAGTATAACAAAAGTCTATAAAATTAAACTCGCAACTTAATTATACAAGATTTCAAAGTTATATTCAATGTCTAGAGGGTTAGGGAGTACAAGCTAACTCTCTGGAACATCTTCATGAAAGGAGAATATTTATGAATATTAATAAGCGTATTGAAATGTCTAATAGAGCACATAAAAGATTAATGAATAGATTTAATCCTTTGCATCGTAATGCTCAATATCATTTATCATGTATTCAGCAACAAAATTTAAAACATAAATTATTATCTAAAGAAGATAGAAAAAAATTATGGATTGAGTCTGGTACTACTCCATATTAGAAAGGAGAATATTTATGGCAAAGAAAGGTTCAAAATCTTTTAAGTTAAGTATGAGAGCTCATAAAAGATTATTTTCTATAGCTGATCATGCTCCTGAGTCTTATGATTCTTATAAATCTTATTTTTATCATGGTTATTGTCTTCAAGATATGGATGAAAAGAAAAGGACATTAACAAATGTAGAAAAAAGAGATAATTATGAAAGAGCAAAATTACAAGCACGTGTAAGTTTGCATGGAAAGTAGTTGATTGAATGCGTATAGCAAAGATTAAAAATAAATATATGTATCATACCGATAGTGATGGTGCTCATCATTATTTAATTTATTATGATAGGAAACATAAAAGATATAATGCTATTCAATTAACTCATCTTTATTATGAAGATAAAAGAAGAACTGCTCAATTGGGTTTGAAATTAATAAAAAAAGAAAAATTTAGTATATTTGAAACACCTAGTGGAGTAAAAAAATATGTTTATACCAGTGATGTTCATGGTAATAAATTAAAGCTAGAAAATAATGATAATATAGAAAAATTATCTTCTTGGCATATTCCTAAACTACAATCAAAAAGAATTAAAAGATTTATTAGAATTAGGAAAAAAAAGAAAACCTAGGCAATCTCTATACCTAGGTTTAAGAAATAATTTTCTAGCCACTTTTATTTTATATTAAAAAAAAGGAGTTGTCAATATGGGCTTTGTAGAAAATCAATTAAAGTTAGAAAAAGAAAATTTAAGAGAATCAGTTAGATCTAATTATGCTCATGGAAAATGTTTAATAAAACTCCAGGAAGATTTTAGAAGTGGAAAAATAGATGGTGATGATTTTAGAATTAAAAATATTTATCACAAATCAGTTATTAATGAACAAACCAAGTGGGGAGTTCCATTAGGAAAAACAGATAAAAAGATTTTGTATTTAGATGCAAAAAAGAAAGTAAAAAATAGTTTATAACACCAGATGGTGATTATAATATAAATTCCATAAATTAGAAATTTAAAAATTATAGAAAGGTAGGTATTAATTATGGAAAATAAAAAAGTAATTATTTTAAAGAGAGAAGTTGTAAAGTTCAAAGGGGGTAATTCTAGTACTAAGTATACATTAAGTTTAGTTGTTAATTCATTATTAACATTATCAACACAAATTGATGAATCAAAGTATGTACTAGCATTAATGCAAAAGGAGAAGAATCCATTAACAATTAATGAATTAAGATTAATTGTACCAGTTGAATTTTATACAGGTATGGGAAACAATGATAGACCATATTATATGGCGTTAGTTCCTTATGCTACTTATGTAGATAAAGAAGGAAAGACACATGCAAGAAAGCAAAGTTTATTCTTTAGTAGTACACAAATGCAAATAGCAACCGCATCTAAAGAAGGATCTATTGAATTTGAAGAAAAAGAATTAGCTTCAATTTCAGAAGATGAAGAATTATATACTCCTGAAGAAGATAAATAGTAGGTGATTATATGACAACGATAGTTAAATTTTTAGGAAGCACAATTACATATTTAGCAGCAATAGGAAGCTTTGTGTTTTATGCTTTGAAGAAATTTTGGAAGCTATTGTTGATTGTTGGACTAGTCTTATTACTTATATTTACATTTGGAAAAGTTAATAAGCTAGGAAAGAAACAAAGTTGTTAATACTCATTTTATGGGTTTAACATAAAAAAATTATCTGAGGAAAGGAGGACATAAGGATGCAAAGATTAGTTAATGCACTTAAGAAACCAAAGACTTGGTTAGCTATTATTGGAATTGCTTTAGTAGCAACTTTAGCAGTATCTTTAACTTTATATGGTTATAATCAATGGATTTCGCCTGCTTTAGATAAGGTTGTTAATAAAGAAACAGTTGAAAGTACAAGCGCTGCTATTCAATTTATTCAATTTTAATTTAAAAGGGGTTTGAAATATAACCTCTTTTTTTAAAACAAAATTTAAAGAAAGGAGTTAAAAAAATGAAAAAGTTTTTAACAACTATTTCAAAGAAAAATATTACTAAGATTTTCTTGTTATTTTTAGCATTTTTATTAGTTATGTTATTTTGTTCATTAAAGACAGTTTATGCTGCCAATGGTGGCTTAACAAATGGATTATATGAAAATGCTTTATTTAAGATAAATAGCATTTATAATGATGATTCTGATATTTATCTTAACATAACATCTAAAAGGGGTAGAAATGGCTCAGGTCAAGTTTATCATAATAATTTTACTAAAATTACTGGTTATACTACTAATAATACTTATGTTGAGTATGATTTAACTATTTCTAATAGTTCTGTAAATGGTTATGTTTATTCAGATACCGAAATTTATCATATTGATAATGCTAATTTTTCAAGTGGTTTTTATTTTAAAGTAAAAACTATTGATTCTAATGATGAATCTTTTAATGTTCTTGATTATTGTATCGTTTGTTCTTCGTATGATTATGGAGTTAAAACTTTAAAAACTGCAGAGGCTTATGCTTATATTTATTCTGAAAAAAAGGGTTGGCCTTGGGAAGGCAATAAATATTTAGATATTATTTATTTCTCTCTTTTTGTTGATGGTGTTGGTAGAATTAACCCATCTAACTTACAAGCATGTAGATTTGCTTTTAAAGATAAAAATAGTAATTGGGTGTATTTAGATTCTAATTTTGTAAAAAATGGCACTAAAGATTATCATTATTCTGCAAATGTAATGGGTGTTTCAATGAATATTATTAATGTTGAAGATGCTTATTTATATCAAATATCTGAACCTAGTAGAACTGATGGTTTAAGAAGTAGTTTTAAAGCTAATATGTATGCTTGTGAAAATGGTATTGATTCTATTTATCTTAATTCTTTAAAATCTCAAAATGTTTTTAGTGAGTGGCCTGATAATGTAGCAGACTCAATGGAGTATGTAATTATTATGGAAAATGCTCCTAAATTAAATACTGGAGCAACTAGAAGTAATAATAATGTTGATACTTTTGGTATCGTTCAATTTACATATTGGGATGAAAATTCTGATTTAATTGTTGGTTCTTTATATGATGATGAAATCGCAGTTGTTAAAGATCCAGAAACTGGAGAAATTGAGGTTATTGGTTTAGATCCAGAAACTGGAGAATTAATTTTATTAGATGATTATTCTATTGATGAAGCTGGTAATGTTCATAGACCAGATGGCTCTATTGTTGGTTTTTCTGACAAGAATCATGTAATAGCTAATCCAGAAGATAAATCTATCTGGGATTATTTTGGCGATTTTGCTTCTTTAATTAAAATTTGTATTACTATTGCTTTATTTGTTTTAGGATTAGTATTAGTTCTTAAACTTGTTAGATTATTAGGTTCTAATAAATCTAAGGGTAATAATGTAAATATTACAGTTAAGTCTGGTTCAAGTAAAGGAAGGAGAAGGAAATGAGATTAAAAAAAGAAGTATATAAATCAAATAGAAGTCATGATAATTTTGCTTTTAAATGGGAAAGAAAATGTTCTGATTTATCTAAAAAGGGATACGGAAATACTGATTATTCTCTTAATTGTGCTATTAAAGCTTCTTATCATAAAGCAGTTAGTGAAGCTCAGAAAAACAATAATAGATTATTATCCAAAGCTGAAAAGCAAGATTATTATAAAGATTTAGATAATTATTATAAAGGTAAATATTGATATGAGAAATAGTTTATCTAAAATTGAAAAAGATTATTTATATAGAGTAGCTAATTATAATGGAAAGAATAGATATGTTAAATTAAAAGCTGCTGTATATAATTCTAATGTTAATCATTTAAATAAATTTAGTTATTATGATAAAAAATCATTTTTAACTGAAGATGATATTATTAATGCAAAATATCATTTAAAAGTTATGGAAAAACAAAAAAATGAAAACAGATTGTTAAGACATTCTGAATTAAAAAATATATTTGATAAATTAAAAAATTAAGGAGGAAAAAAATATGAAAATTAAAAATTTATTACAAATATTTATTTTATTAATTATAAGCGGATTTATTTCTAGCTTATTTGTTGCGAAAGCGTTAGAAAAGAAGATTTATAAACATGAACTTAATTTTGTTCAAAAAGTTACTGTTGATGAAGAGGAAACTCAAACTTTAAATTGTAAAGTTACATTAGTAACTGATACTAAAGAAAAATTTGATGATTTTTCAAAATTAGCTAAGTACTTAGATAAGCATTTAGTAGAAGATCATAAAGATCAATATTTTATGTATGATGCTACTGGTACTTTTAATGATGGTTCCAATGATATTGCTGTTAAAGCTTTCTCTTATAATCCTATTTATGGATATAGTGTTCATGGAGAATATGAAACTGATATGTTTACATTTATTAGATTTGAAAATTCAATTTCTAACAATGAAACAGTTAATACAATTACTGATAAAGTAAGTAGAACAAAAGGAGAAATTACTGAAAGCAAATTACAATCTGATTTTAATTTTATTTCAGTAGCTCCAGGCGATATTACAAACGGATAGAATTTAATTAAAATCTAACTTGAAAGGAGTTAGTTATATGAAAAAAATTATAAGTTTAATTTTAGCAATATTAGGAATAGGATTACTTATTTCATATGTTGGTAAAATTGATTTAGATAGGCCAATTAGTAATGATAATAATCAAACAACTGTAGATAATAATACAACAACTGATGATAATCCAGGTAATACTGATAATCCAGGTAACACTGATAATCCAGGTAATGCTGATAATCCAGGTAATACTGATAATCCAGGTAATACTGATAATCCAGGTAACACTGATAATCCAGGTAACACTGATAATCCAGGTAATACTGATAATTCAGGAAATAATGATAATCAAGAATCTAATACTAATACAAGTACAGTATTATATGAAAACAGTGATTTTTCTATAGATGATTTTTACTATAATGGTTCTAATTTTATTATAGAAATTACAGCTAAGAATAAAATTAGTGGTTCAAGTGGTCAAGTTGATCATATGAATTTTACTAATGCTAATATTTATTATGAAGATATAGATGGTGGTAGTGGAGATGGTGGATATTTAAATTCTTCATTAAATTTGACTAATGGAAATGTAAATGGATTTATTTATTCTAAATATGAGATTTATTCTTTAAGTGTTTCTTCATCTTATAATACTTGTTTAATTAAATTATTATCATTAACTTATGACTCTACTACAATAGATTTATCACCTTTTAATATTTTTTGTAGATATTAAATTAATTAATTTGGAGCGTGGTTTTTATGAAAGAAAAGATTTTTAAAATAACAAATAAGAGAGTAATTATTACATTGTTTTTAATTGCTCTCTTAATATTAGTTTTTAATGTTTTACATTATGATTTTATAATATTTAACGATAGAATTAATTCGTTAAATACAAGCGTTTCAAATTGGAAAAGTGCTCCTGAAATTTATTGTGAAAACAAAATAGAAGTTTTAAAAAACATATGGACCAGTATTGGTAATTTCTTTAGATCCATTGTTGATTTCTTTAAAAAGAGTAATGAAGAAAAGAAAGAAGTTATTAATAATAAGTTCATGTATTTTTGGAGAGATTTTTTTATCTCTTTAAAAAGGTTTTTAGAATTTATGTTAAACTTTGTTGTTAATCTTTTGATATGCTTATATGCTTGGTTTAGCTTTTATTTAGATGGTGAAGTTGAAGATATATATACATCCAAGTTTGGGAAAGTATATTTAAAATATAGAAAAATTAAACATATTGTTATCTCTTTTTTAAAGAGAGTTTTTATTACATGTAAAAATTGGATATTAAATCATAAATTAATATTTGCATCAGTATTAATAGTTGCCTTCTTGCCACAATTTGCTTATTTTGTTTTTGAATTTATTATTTCGTTAATAGTTTATGTTGTTAGAACATTCCAAACAAAATTACATATTTTTGATTTATCCGTTATAGGTTCAGTTGCTATTAATATAATATTATTTTATTTATCTTTACCATTTATTTTAAAGATAGCTGTAATTGTAGGTATATTATTTTTTATCGCTTATTATAGAGCATTAAAGAAATTAAGAAAGAATTATAATGCTTTAAAAACATTTGTAAAATATGATTTAACTCAAACAACAATTATTAATGGTAAGCCAGGAAAAGGAAAAACATTAAGTTTAACACAGTTTGCTTTAGCTAGTTGTGAGAATTTCCAAGATGATCTAGAAAGTTATTTATCAGGTTTTGCTGTTGATTATCCTGATTATAATTTTGCGGAATTAGAATTAAGAATTAATGATGGAACTTTAACTGATGATGACTGGGAAGAGTTTGGATATTACATAATGATTTATATGACCTTATATTTTAGAAAATCAATGCTTTTCAGTAATTATAGTATAAAAGATGTCTATCACGATAAATACTGTAAAATGCTTAAAAAACACGATTTAGAAATGGGTGTTTTTAGAGAAGATGAATCATATGATTTAGAAGAATATATTGTTATAGCTATATCTGAATTTGATAAGTTTTGTAATAGTCATGATAAAGGAAAAGAATATTTTGATAATGGTGTAAATATATTCTTTTCAACAATATCTCATGCACTAAATAGAAATGTAAAAGTATTTGTAGATTATCAACAAAAGGATCAAGTGGCTAAAATGTGTAGAGGAAATGCTGAATGGTTTTTAACTATAGAAGATAAAATATCTAAATATCCATTAATGTTAAGATTATTTAGGATTCCTTTTGACTGGTTATTAAATTATTTTTCATCTAGAATAGAAAAATTTTATTATAAAAAAAGACCTTTATTTAAGAGGTCCAATAGATTTTCTATAAGAAGAAGAAAAAGAAGTGATTATACAGGAGTAATGAGTTTTTATAGATATTGTCAATTTAGACTATCTAAAATATGTTCCTGGTTTGATGAATTTTATTATTATAAAATGATTTCCTATTTAGGAAGTGATGATAATCCATATGAACAAAAATGTAAATTCTATTTAAATCAAATAGAATTGTCTGATGAAAACAAAGAAAGATTATATCATTCTACATATTTATCTCCATTCTATGATTATATGAGAACAAATAGTAATGGATCAGTAGAAAATAGAAAAAATTGGAGTGGACTTGTTCCAACAGTTGATGAACTTAAAGAAACAGGTTTATATGATAGATTCTTCACTGTAATTAATGAAGATGAAGAGCCTACAGATGATATTGAAGAATTTTAAAGAAAGGAGATTTTATTATATCTAATAATAAAAATAAAAACATTTTTAGAGGTTCTTGGTGGTTTAACAATAGAAGAAAGCATCCTTCTTATGTTATTAAATCAAATAATAAAGATTATTTTGTTGTTAGAACTTTATCACATTCTCAAGAAAGTGATAGTGATTTTGAATTAATTGATTCGCCTAATCCTAAGATTAAAAATGAACCTCAATTTATTAGTTCTCGTAAATACGTTGAGAATTCAAAGGATTCTTTTGGTAGGAACTATAAACGTAAATTTAAATTTTCTGGTAATGATAATGGAAGATTTAAAAAATGGAATAAAAAGAATAAATAAAAAGATAAGGCGAGCTCCTTATTTCTAAGCGCTAATAAGCCTTATCTATATTCTTATTTTATCATATTAAAAATTTATGTCAATAAAAAAATAAAAGGAGAAGCAATTTTATGATTTTAGAAGAAAAATTAATTAGTAAAAACAAACAATGTCAAATAGTTTGTAATTATTTAAAAGAATTATGTAATAATGATGAATATTTAAGAAATGCTATTTTAGAAAAAGAAAATAATAGTGTTGATGGAATGTGGAATTATATTAAAGGTAAAGCAAAGAAAGAAGCTATTAATGGCTGTGCTTGTATAGAAGATAATACTGTTTTTTCTTGGGCTAGAGATTATTGGTTAGATGTTGAAGATACAAAACAAGAAGAACCAGTACATAATGATGTAGTTGAAAAGACTGAAAGAATTGTTGCTAAACACGAAAAACAAAGAACTAAAGAAGAAAATGATAAGAAATTTAATTCTTATTATGAATCTGATCTTTTTGGAGGTTTAGTATAATGGCTCATAAATGTGATTATGAAGTAGTTGTTGATTTTAATGAAGATAATATAACTGCTTGGTATTATGCCAAATATAAAGATAAGAAAATAGATGTATATGAACATGTAATGTATTTTGATGGAACTGAAGAAAAATATATTAGAGATAACTTAAGAAAAAATACTATGGGTGGCTATTTAGTGGCTTTTCCAGGTGAAAAAGAAACAATGCCTTATTATGGTGAAAAAATCGTAAAATTAGGCGATTTTTATCAATTTGATAGTAAGTATATTATTAATCTTTCTTATCAATTTGATACTGATTCATTTAGAAATAAATTAATTGAATTAGAGCCTTATTTTAAATATCTTATTAGAAAAATTAAATCTGATAGATACGAGGTTATTTTTAAATATTTTGTTTTAGCTTGGAAACATAAAGATAAAGTAAGTATTATTGAATGGCTAATAGAGAATAATCAAGAATCATTAGTAACAGACAATAATCTTAAATATAACCTTAATAATAACATTTTCCACTTTATTAAGGAAAATAAAAATATAGAAAATATGGATATTAGAGCAATTAAATTAGCAGTAAAAGAAAATGTTTCTTATGATGCTGCAAAACGTGCTGTAGATTATTTTTATAGTGATATTCATTTGGAAGAATATCTACATAATCAAATTTTAAAAAGAAATGATATTTCTTATTACAAAGATTATAAAAAGATGTGTATCCAATTAAAAAAGAATTTTGATGATCCTTATTGGAGATATCCAAAAGATTTAGTAAATGCTCATAATAAAGTTATGGGTGAAATAAATGCTATTAAATTAGCGAAAGAACAAGAAACAATTAAGAAGATTCAGAAAGATTTATCTAAAAAGAAAAATATCAGTAAAAAGTATAATTTTAATGATGGAACATATACAGTATATTTTCCTTATGATTTAGAAGATATTAAAGAACAAGCTGATGTTTTAAATCAATGTTTAATTACAGCTGAATATTATAAGAAATATGCTGAGAAAAAAACGATATTAATATTTGTAAAAAAAGAATCTGAGAGAATAGCTACATGTGAGATTAGTTCTACAAAATATATTAGACAGTTTTATATGAATGAAGAAGATCACAATAATTGTAAAGCTACTCCAGAGCTAGAAAAAATAATGTATCGCTTTTTAAATACATTACCAAATACAGTAAGAATTTAATAAAACAAGCTATTCTAATATTTTATAAGCCTTATCAAGTTAAGGGCCGTATGGCCCTGGAAAGGCGCTATACTATATAGCCTTGTTTACACCTCACTTTTAAATATTTACTAGTAAATATTACCTACGTGGGTGCGAGGACACGTGCATGTGCACGTACGTGATATATAAACTAAATAATAAATAGTTAGTCATATTATATATACACATAATATTAATTAGATAACTATAAGGAGAAAGAAAAATGAAAATTCAATTTATACATAGAACATCTAGCGGAGACTTCCGCATTGGCTATAAAAAGCCATTAAAAAATCCTAAGTTAGTAAAACTTCATAATAAAGATAAAGAAAAAACAATTCTTTATGATGAAATAGAAATACTAAGTATTCCAAAAGATGAAATGAATAAATGGTGCTTAGATAATAAGATTAGAGTAGAAATCAATAATAAGGAGATACGATATTATGAAAGACCTTAATGAACAACAACAAGTTCTTTATGAACAATTAATAAAGACTTTAAATTTAATGCCTTATCCTGATAAGGCTATTGAACAAGTTGATAGACTTGTAGAAAGTTTATTAGAAATGGAGAAATAATTATGGATTTTGCAACTATATTTATTTTAATATTATTAGCCATTTATGGCCTATGGAAAATAATTTATTTTATTATTTATTATAAAGATTTAGTAAAAACTCATACTGAATCTACATTTCCAAAAAAATAAAAAAACATAATAAAAAAATAGGAGAATCCTCTCCTACAGCTAGTGGTATACTATATATCACTGCTACAGACTTTGCTGTTAGTTATATTTTACATTACTTATTGGCATAAGTCAACAAAATAGATTTGATATAAGTTAATATTTTTTAGGGAGATGGTGATATTTAATGAATGAAATGAATAATGTATGTATAGACTGGTTAAGTATAAACATACCAATTATATTACCTGTGTCCAGTTCAAAAGAAGAAAGAAGAAAATATGCATACAATTTTTTTGAAAATTATATATTAAAAAAACTTAATATATTTAAAGAAGAAGTTGAATGGTTACCATATAGCGGAAAAAATTATAGACAAGAAGGAATAATCTTTTTTGGCCAATATATGAAATTTGGAATAGGTTCATTAGATACAAAAAGAATTTCATATGATGAATATACCAAATGGTTTGATGCTGAAGATTCATTTTACAAAGATTTAAATAAAGATATTGATGGATCCACAGAATTTTATTATATGTCATTAATTTTTTCTGGACAAGCTTGTAGAGAGTTTGAAGAAAGATTTGATTTATCATGGAATGTATGGTTAGACTATTTAATAAATGGTTTTCACGCTTGGGCCACTCGTATTGATTTGGCTTGCGATTTAATTAATTATAAAGGCTTTAAATTTTCTACTATTGTAGATTTTGCTAAAAGAGAGTGGTACACATCAATATTTAAGACAGTATCTAAAATATATGATGATGGAGATGGACAGGGTATTTATTTTGGGCAATCTAGAGGAAGTAATTGTATTCTATTTTATAATAAGATGCTAGAAAGAATAAAAGCAAGTTATGAAATAAATGAAGGAGTAGAATCCTGGTTACGTATAGAACAAAGATTTTTCTCTAATGCAAAAGAAATAGGAGAACTATTAGCTAGTACTCCACAAGAAGAATATAATTTATTGTATAAACAAATTTTGTATAACAATTTAGATTTTAAGAAAGTAAATGCTAATGTTTCATCACTTAGAGGAGAAAATCTAGATAGATGCGATACTATTTATTGGTGGAAGAAATTATTTAAAGATATTGAGAAATTAAAAGTTAAGAATCAACATAGATTAGAATCAACAATTTCAACTACTAAAAAATGGATAGAAAAAGAAACTGGAGTAGGAGTAGCTAAACTATGTTGTATGGAAGATAATGTATATGATGATTTAATCAAAGCTAATGAGTTAAAGATAAGTGGTATTGAGCAATTAATGAAAAGACCAAAAGAATTGTCTAAAGTTAATAATCAACTTTTACTAAAGGGTAAACCTATTATGTCAAAAGTAGATTTAATTAGAAAGAAAGAAGAATTAAAAGGCATAAATAATTTTTTAAATACTGGAACATTAGATGATTAAAAACAAAAAGGCTGTAAAATTAATTACAGTCTTTTTTTCATAAATCTTAATAGAGTGCAAATATATTGCGTTATGGTATAGTATTATATAGTTGGGTGGTTTTAATGAATAGAGCGATGCGAGTTTTAGTAGTATATTTATATTTAGTATCTAAAAGACAAATAAATTATAATATATTTATTAATAATATTTGCTCCATCAGTAAACGCTCATTTCAATATATAATATCCGATATAAACTGTGCTTTATATGAGTTTGGATATTATAGCGAAGTTAAATTTAATAGAGAATTAAACTCTTATGTTTTAGAGTAATTTTGTGTATTGCTACTATACTTTTTCTATCTGCAACTGCCTGATCATTGGTTCAAATCCGATTGGGGCCTCCAACTTTTTTAGACTTAAGCGATCAGGCACTTACATACCAATCGCTTTTTTTTATTTATAATTAATTATGCACTATGGTATAATTAAATCATAATTGATTCCAAATATTTGAAAGAAGGAATAATATGGATTTTTTTAGATTAGAAGGGAAAAACTTAGTTTTAAGAAAAGCTGTATTTGATGATTACAAATCAATTTTTAAGCATGTTTGGAGTGATAAAGATATTTATGAATTGATGTTGTTTGATCCTATCTACGATGAAGAAGATGCTAAAAAAAGAATAAATGAAATTATTGAAATCCAAAAAAACACTTATACTTATTTTGTAGCACTAAAAGATAGTGATGAAGTAATTGGTTTATGTGGCATAAATGAGGTAAGTAAAGGAATTTTTGAAGAAACAGGAATATGTCTTTCCAAGGAATATCAATCAAAAGGATACGGGAAAGAATTATTAAGCATGTTACTTGATTTAGCTTTTAATAAACTATTTGCAAAAACATTTGTATATGCTTATTTTAAAGATAATATTAAATCTAAAATGCTTGCTATGCATTTTGGCTTTAAATATAGCCATACAGAAGAAATGATTAGATCATGGGATAATAAAAAAGTTATAGTTGAATATTGCACATTAAATGATGAAGATTATAAGAAACAAAAAAACAAGGCTTAATTACCTTGTTTATTTTTTTACTGTATATATTACTGTATCATCATCATTATTACGGTCTATTTCATCTTTAAGTATAGACAATAATAGAGCCATTACTAAATAGATAATACCAAATACTAAGCTTATTACACCTAGGATAGTAAATACTAAACTAGCAAGATTTGTTACACCAAGAATAATAAGAATTACACCAAGTGATATTTTAGTAATTTCAAGTTTGAATTGTTCCTTCTTATCTTTTGCTGAAAGTATTTCAAGAAGTGGAAGAACAAGTAATATTGAACCAGTTACAATTAATAATACCTTGCTTTCAGTTACTATTAATAAAATACCTATTATTATTTGAATTATGGATAATGCTGCAACAATCAAATATCGTTTATCTTTCTTAATTCTTGTAATGCTATCAAATAATACTAACGCATTAAAGAAGATTACAATTATACCAAGTAAAATATAAATGAATTTAATAATGTTTTCTGCTTTAACGGTAAGAAATATTATACCAATTGCAGCATAGAATAAACCCATAATGAATAAAGAAATGTCATTTCTTTTCATATGAATCACCTCACAAAATATATTATATAAAATATTTTTATACAAAAAAATATGAAAACGTTTATTAATTGACATATATCATTTAATGATATATTATTTAAATGGTAGGTGGTAGAATATATGAAACAAATAAAAGGTTTAGCAATTAATGATATATCTTGCGTCGGAAGATGTTCTTTGACTGTCGCATTGCCTATAATTTCTTCAATGGGTATTGAGTGTTCAATTTTACCTACTGCAGTTTTATCTACTCATACAGGTGGATTTAGTGGCTATACATTCTTAGATTTAGATAAAGAATTTAGTCCTATTACTAATCATTGGAAATCACTAAATAGAGATTTTGATTTTATTTATAGTGGCTTTCTATGTTCAAAAGAACAAGTCGATTTGGTCATAAATACAATCGATTTATTCAAGAATGATAATAATATTGTTTTAGTTGATCCAGCTATGGCTGATAATGGAAGATTATATAGTTTGTTTAATATGGAATTCGTGGACAAGATGAAAGAATTATGCAAGAAAGCAGATGTTATTGTTCCAAATATTACAGAAGCTTGTCTTCTTACAGGAATGACTTATATCGATGGTCCACAAAAGAAAGAATATATTACAGAATTAATTTATCACTTATCTAAGTTCGGGGTAAAAAAGATTGTTCTAACTGGTGTTTCATTTAACGATGATGAAATAGGTGTTGCAACATATGATGTATTAAGCGATGAATTAAGATATTATGCTAGAGAAAAAATATCTGGTTATTATCATGGTACAGGAGATATTTTTGCTAGTGTATTAATTGGTGCTTTAGCTAAAGGAATGGATCTTTTAGATAGTGCTAAATTAGCTGTTGATTTTACAGTTGATTCAATACTTGAAACTTTAAAATTAGATGATTATGATGAGAGATATGGTGTTTGCTTCGAGAAGGTTTTATCTAAATTAGTATAAAATAATGGAGTGATTTTATGGATAACGAAAAAGAAAAAGATGAAATACAAGAAATGTTTTCTAAGCAACTTGAAGCAAGAGAAAATTTAGAGGCTGAAGAAGAAGACGATAGACCTACAGGGAAAACTCATTTTACGGAAATAATTTCTCCGATAGTTGCTTTAATACTTGGTATTGCTGCTTTGTTTAATTTATTTTGGTTTACCGCATATTTTGGTCTTATTTTTGCTGTATTAGGTTTATATATTTGTAAAAAGAAAGGTGTAAATAGAGGGATAG
>Ga0247608_10004054_pt1 | contig 16665 bp, 11 predicted proteins | sample 176DNAGHGlowgp2_FD_193490 | JGI IMG/M metagenome (GOLD analysis project Ga0247608, IMG submission 193490) | Sheep rumen microbial communities from Palmerston North, Manawatu-Wanganui, New Zealand - 1766 DNA GHGlow gp2 | ecosystem: Host-associated > Mammals > Digestive system > Stomach > Rumen ... | reverse complement strand
AAAGACAACCTTTCCATTATTTTGATATTGTGGTGTAGGTTGATTGTAATTAGGCTGATTAAAATACTGTGGATAACGAGATGCTAATTGATTCAGTTGCAACTGTGGATCTACATAAGGTGAATTGTACATAAAAAAGACCTCCTATACTTATAGTATAAGAGGTGTTGTTAGTTATTTTATTCGGAGAAAATGCGATTATAATGCGATATTGTTTTATCTAAAATTCTATTATGCATATAATTATATTTATTTGTACCACATGGGATTAAAAAACAAATCCAAGGTACGCTATGCTCATTAATATATCTTTCTTTAAATAATATAGCTTCTTCTTTATTAAAGCCTACATCATTTAATAATTCATTAAGAAATCCATGACAAGAATTTTTTAATATGTCTTTCATTTCTTTTCTTGTATGAACCATCATTAAGCTCCATAACGAGGATAAGCCTGTAATATAATAGAATCAGAAGGAGCTGATACTTTTATTTTTCTTCCCTTAGCAAAGAATAAAAGCTCTCGTACATTCTGTCGTTGTATTGTTCTTTCTTCATTCTCTGATTTAAAACGCATACCATATAGTGCAATTTCTTTATATCGTTTTAAAATAGCAAAAGCAATAAGATAGGAAGCAGTATTATTAAAATACGTACCTCCTACCAGTTGCTCACAAGCAATGAAAGGGAAATTATCACGAGTAATTTGTGCTTTTGGATTAGGTTTATCTTTATGAAGATCAAACCAAGTAGTTATCCTAGGTAATCTCCAAGCATCTTTATGATAATTATATGCCCATATATCCCAGGTATTATCTTCAAAAGGAGCATCAAATTTAGTTGGAAGTTTTCCTAAAATAGCTACTTTATATTTTCTCATAACTTAAATGATTGCTTTCTATTATAGCCTTGCCTATAAGAAATATGAACCCAACGATCGTATTCATTAATTAACTGATCATATACTATTCCTGATTTTTTTATATAGTCATATAAATCCTGAGCAGAACAACCTCTAACTTGTATGTCTGCTGCTTGCCCTAACATGTGTTGAGAAAACTGGGCACTACCAGGAATCTTACTGTTTAATTTTTCACATCTATAACCACTGGTTACTATAATAGGTTTACCTAATTTATCTCGTAGAGGTTGTAATACATTAGTTATTAATAGTAATAAATTATCACAGTATTCTAAACAAGGTTCATTTTTAATATTATTTTTCTTAGCTATATCAGAACGACAAAGTTCAGCTAATGTAAAATTCAATTTCATTTATTTGTAATACCTTCAACTCTATCTTTAATTAAGTCATATATTCTTTGAGTAATCATAGGTATATGTTTAATAATAAAAGTCTTTACAACCCATCTAAAAAAAATAGGACAAGCTACAGAATTAATAGATTTTAATACCATATCTTCCATATAGCTATCTACTCTATCTTTTTTCTGTTCCCCTGTTAATTCTTTAAAAGATTCATATTTGATAATAGCAGCTCTAGCGCATACAATAAAATCTTCAATAAAATGTTTAACTTTAATTGTCATAAAATTCTCCTTACTGATTTGTACCTAATCTACGATAACCTTTAAGATAAATATGAAGGGCTATTAAATCTTTAGCATTCTTTGTTCCTTGTACTGATATATAAAAATCAGAATCAGGATATACAACAAATTGAGAACTTGTTATATATTCTTGTGTTTTACTTCCATCAGCATAAGCAAATAGAACACTAGATCCTTCACTATCCGTTTTATTTCTACCGTGGTCATATATATAAACATAAGTATTATATCCGTTACTTGAATGGTATCTACCGATAGATAAAGTAGCCGTTACTAAATAAGCATAGTTTAAAGGTGTTGTTTGATCTAAGTAATCTAATATCCAACTATTAATACTTACATTTGTTCCCTTTTTTCTATGATAAGAATTATCAAAATCTATATTTAAATTTTTATCTACCCAAGGACCATCAAAACGAGTATCAACAACTGTAGAAGAACAAGGCTTTGGTACACCGTTTTCAAAATATACAGGAGTATTTTCATCACCTATATTAGCAGAAGAAGGACCTATACCATAGCTTGTTTTTCCATTTATAATAGTATCTTGACGTTTTATAAGATAGCTATCTGATGTATTAGGAAACTTATTAAAAACATTTTGATACAAAGCAGGTCCTGTAACTATAGCATTGCTATCATTAAAGATATTATAATTATTAACAGTACCTTCTAATTCTACAGTCTGCCTAACTTGATTTACTGTAATACCATTAGCTCCTGTTAATATATTTTGCTTTGTACTGATAGCTTGCGATACAGCTTTACCACTCTGAGCATTAGTGCTATTAGCCTTATAAGTTTGATCATAAGAACCGTGACCTAAATTATCAATTATGTCATTTATAGTATCATTAATTTCTAAAGGTTTACTAGCTGAGGTTATTTTATCAACCATAATTTTATTCCTCTAATAAAGTATAATCAATTTCTATTGCTTCAACTTCTTCAACTGTTTCAGCATTTTCAATAGCTGTAACAATTTCAGCATTGTGTGTCCATACATAAGCTGTTAAAGCTTTTATAAGATTACCTATATTTGATAAATCTTTTTTTGTACATACAACGTATGAAACACTATCCATACCATACCAATTTATTGTTTCAGTATCATTCATTGAGCCAATCTGTTCTCTTAGATTAACCTTTTGGTCTGTATCTGAATCAAAAAGAACGGTTTTATATATTACCCCTGCTATTAGTCTGGCATCTCTTATTGTTGCATTTTCCTGTTTCTTTGCTTCTTTTGCTGAGTTTAAAATATCAACAGGGTCAGGTATAATTTCTTCAACGTGTTCAATAATCTGTGTTTCCGTTTCTTCATAACTGTAACGATACGGTTTTCCTTCTTCTCTTTGCGCTGGTACAAATTCTTTATAACCTTCTGCGTTTAATTCCGTTTCGTCAAGATAATTTAACGCTTTATCGTTCGTTAAAGTTTCAAGTTGAGTTTCATTAATTTTTTTAACATATTTCATTTATTTTCTCCTTAAATTAATTTCGTTTAGTAAAGGTTAGAACATTTGTTGTATTGCCTGAACCTTGCTGACCATTGCTATTTCCACCACATAAATAAAAATCACCTAATGTAGTTAAATAGCCTGATGTACTACTTGATAAAACTATTTGCGCTACGTTTTCAGCTACTTTTCTAAAAGATGTAACATTTGCTGTATCTCCTGTTCCTTGCTGACCACTGCTATTATTTCCACATAAATAGAAATCTCCTGATGTAGTAAGATAACCTGTTGTATTTCCTGATAAAGCTATTTGTACTACATTTTCAGCTACTTTTCTAAAAGTTGTAACATTTGTTGTATCTCCTGTACCCTGTTGACCAGAATCATTTCTTCCGCATAAATAGAAATCTCCTGATGTAGTAAGATAGCCTGATGTATAATTTGATAAAAATATCTGTGCTACATTTTCAGCACGTTTAGTGAAGATTGTAACATTTGTTGTATTTCCTGCTCCCTGTTGACCATAATTATTATATCCACATAAATAGAAATCTCCTGATAAAGTTAGATATCCTGATGTACCACCTCCTATAGAACCTGATAAAAATATCTGTACAACGTTTTCTGCTCTTTTAGTAAATGTTGTTACATACTCACCATATCCTGATCTACCATTTCCCTGCTGACCATAATTATTATATCCACATAAATAGAAATCTCCTGATGTAGTAAGATATCCTGATGAATCACTTGATAAAAATATCTGTGCTACATTTTCAGCACGTTTAGTAAAAGTTCTAATCGAAGAAGTGTTTGTTGTACCATTGCCTTGCTGACCATAACTACCTATTCCACATAAATAAAAATCTCCTAATGTAGTTACATAACCTGATGTATGAAATGTTAAAAATATTTGGGCTACGTTTTCCGCTCTTTTAATAAATGTTGTTACATTTGATGAACTTGATGAACCATTTCCTTGATTACCATAATAATTCCATCCACATAAATAGAAATCTCCTGATGTAGTTAGATATCCTGATGAATCATCTGATAAAAATAGTTGAGCAACATTTTCAGCAACTTTTCTAAATGTTAAAACATCTGTTGTATCTCCTGTACCTTGCTGACCATAGTTATTCCTACCACATAAATAAAAATTACTATCTTCTATATAACAAGAAGTCGTACTTGATAAACTTACTAACACAGGTATCGGCTCCCCATACGTTCCTGTTACCCCTAAAATAATGCATCCGTTACGAATTTTATTTGGACTTATGTTTGAATCTATGCTAGCATCAACCGCTCCAACCGTTACCGTACCATTTCCTGAATAACCGCTATTTACGGTTAAAGTCTGCTGATTTGTCGTTGGAGTTACGGTTCTATTTTGATTATTCGGAGTTACGGTAATTGATGTTATACCATTCTTTCCGCTTGACGGTGTAAAGGTTTGACCGTTAGCGTTAGTTAAAGATACGCTTCTTGTTTCACCGTTTAAAACTGTCGCTGAACCATTTACACCTAAAATACTTTTTCCTGCAACGATATTAGCAGGGGTTATATTTGAATCAATACTTGCATCAACCGCCGAAACATTAACAGGAGCATAGCCATCTGTTCCTGTCGGTGGATTAATTGTTTGAGCTGAAGTTGTTGGAGTTACATTTAAAGTTTCAATAGCTCCACCTGTTTCAATAGTTTCAATAGCTTCTGCTAAATTATCAAAACATTGATTACTTGGAAGTGTTCCTCCCTTATTTTCTACAGCTGTATATGAATCTTCTAAATTATCTTGTAGCTTTTCTATTTCATCAGATATACTCATTAATTACTCCCTGAATTAATTGTGTGTAATAATGTTTCAACTCCTGATACAGCATTTTCTAATGTTGTAATTTTACCTTCCGCTGTTATCATTCGAGTTCCAAGAGAAGTTATATTTCCTTCTGCTGTTGTCATTCGAGTTCCAAGAGAAGAAATATTATTCGTATTTGTTGTTATATTTCCTTCTGCTGTTGTCATGCGTGTTTCAAGTGCTGTTACTCTATCAGGTAGCCCTGCAATAATAGGTGGAATTTCAGTAGGTGAAACTTCTCCATAAACAGAACCTCCCCAACGAAAAGTTCTATTTTGATATATACCACTTGAAAGCACTACATATATTTTTCCAGTTTCAGGAGTTAAAGCAGAACCTCCGCTAGTTAAAGATAACCAACCTGAAGATAAAGCTGTAGCACCAGATACAATATAGGTTTCTAATATATCATCAACATAGGAAGGTAATTGAATAGCAGGAACTTTACCATCTGCTCCTAATGTAGCAACACCGTTATTAGCACCTTTTTCAGTTAAATTTATTTTAGTAGCTAACTGTTTAGGATTAATAGCTACAGTTTCAGATGTTCCTGTTTCTGCCTGTACATCTGTTGCTAATTCTAAACCTGTATCTATGTTTTTAGTACCATTATAAAATTTAAGAGTATGAGCTGTTTTGTCATACCAAAATTGTGATTCTACAGGACTTAATGGATTACCTAATATATTATGTACTTTTGCATTTTGTATTTCACCACATTGATCAAAATCATAATCTCTTAAAATTCTTTTCTTAGCCATTATTTCTCCTACACAGTGTAATTTAAGTAAGCTGTTCCTGCTACTGCTTTATTAAAACTAATTTGTAATGAATTTTCATCAATATATTCTAGTTCACCTTCTATTTCATTATTATCTTCATCTAATGTTATAGGTACAGGATATGTATATAAATCATGATCTATAGTCCAAGTAGTTGCTGGTTCTTCTTGTGTGTAAACAAAAACGTTATCTCCTTCTCTTGTAGTTTGAGCTAATAATAAATAACCGTCAAAAGCATCTTTAGAATAAATAGTTGTTGTTATTCCTTCTACTTTTATATCTATATTTTGAACTATACTACGAGAAGTCCAGTTACCTTTATATACTCCTTGAACTGAAAAGCTACCATTAATACTATACTTATAAAGTCCTGCTTCATAAGACCAGTTAGTATCTTTAATTGGTTGCCATTTAAGAGCTCCATCAATACCGTCAGTAACTACATATTCAAATTCTTCATCATTTGAAAAAGTCATTTTATATAAAGCATCGTATCCAACTTTTTCAAGTAGTTCAACGCTTACAACATGAGAACCTGGTTCACCTTGCTCACCTTGCTCACCTTGCTCACCTTGATCTCCTTTATCTCCCTTTTCTCCATTCGTAACAGTTAAAGTTCCTGTTGTACCATCATTATAAAAAATAGTATAAGTATCAACAAGACCTTCTGTTCCTGTCTTTTCAATACTATTTATACCTCTTATTAATTCGTTTTCAAGAGCAGTTGCATCTTCATTCCAACGTAATGTTTTATGAGCTTCAGGTAAAGGTAAAGTAGTATTAAAATTTAAAGCAATATCTTTTGGAAGTTTAATACAACAACCTACCGTATCATCTATTTCTTGGAGAATCATTACTATTTTATCTAAAGCTTCAGTTACTTTTTGAGAACTAAACTTTGCATTTTGAGGAAATTCAGATTGTTGATCTATTGTTGTAGCTCTATAAATAGTTACTGTATCACCTTCTGCTATAGTAATATCATCATCTAAATCTTCAGTAGGAGTTATAAGCAATACTAAAATTAATTCGTTTGTATCTAAAGATTCAGCATCAATAGCAGGAATTTGATAATGAATATTATAGGTAAGCTCTTGTTCATTAATCAAGCATCTAACATATTCCCTTTCTCTATATGGAAAAGAAATAGGAAATTCTTGAGGATTAGAACGCCCTTGTTCTTCTAATTTATCTGGATCTAAAGTATATTCGTATTGTATTCTTGGATGTAGATTTTCTATTACGGTCATTGATAGAGTCCCCTATTTTAATATAACATTATTTTTCTATCTTGCAAAGCTATGGCAAGAATTTTCCTAGTAAACTAGAATCATTAGGATTAGTTAATCCAGCTGCTTCTCCTAAACGTCTTACCCAAGAAGGAGCATAGCCACGATGAGCTCTTTGTGTTTTAATAGCATCCGCTCTATTACCATATTGACTTTCTTTAAAATAATCACCTATGATATATTGCCAAACTGGTTTTATAAAAGGTTGATTAGGAGCTCCTAAAATATCTGTTATATTTTCAGCTAAAGCACCCATAAAAGCTTTTGTTCTATGTCCTTCTGTAGATTTTTTAGCAAAAGGTTCTATCATTTTAGATATTTTTTGAGAAGCAGTAGATACTGCAGGAGTAAGAGGTATAGCAAAGCCACCACCTTGGCTTTTAGCTTGTGTTAAACCAGACCAAACACCTTGCAAAGCTATATTACCTATACCTAAAGGAGCTCCAATATATTCTATTGCTTTATCAAGAGCAACTTCTCCTTGAAATTCTCCTCTGTCATTTACTAATTTTTGATTAGTTCCTTTTAATTCTTTAAGCATTTCACCTATAAAAAATTCTACTAAAGCAGATTCAGCTATAAACTGAGTTATATTTAAAGCAGGAGAAGCATGTCCTGATATTATTGTTGTCATTAAATTATCAAAAGCTTTATCACCTGTATGATAATGAGCTAATCTTCTTCCCATCTGATAATAATTAATAGCAGCTCCAAAAGATTGGAATTGTAGTACAGTATTTAAGAAAGTACTTAGTCCGCTATTAGGCATACTATGTGCGCTCATAAATCCTTGAATACGAGAAGTAGGAATAGATGTCATTTCATCAGCACTAGAATTAATTAATACAGATGCTTTATCTTTTAAGTATCTTCTATACTTTTGCATAGACATATCTGTAATAGATAGCTTTTGATCTTTCATCATTTGTTTTAAATCATTATCAGATATCTTATCTACTAATTGTGGAAAGAACATCTTATAGTTAGAAAACTCGGGACTTACTGTTCTTCCTGACATTTCATAAATATAATCTTTTGAATTAGCTACTATATGTTTTGAAAATATATTATCCCATTCATAATCAGATATTCCAAAACGAAGTAATGTATTTTGCAATCGTTCAGGCATGTCTTTATATCGTACAGAAGAAAAACCAGCTATAGCTTTCATAACAGTTAATGCTGCATTTTCTCTATTATAGTTAGTTAAAGGTTCTATCCAGAATAATTTATTTAATAAGAAGTCTGTATATTTCCTAGAAAGAGCTTCAGCTTTTAATAAAGCAGGAGCATACTTATTTACTCCTGTTAAAGATTGCTCACCAGTAGCAAGAGAAGTATTATATACCATACTATAAATAGCATCACTTCTTATTAATGTTTTCATATATAGGTCTTCTGCTAAAGTTCTATCAGTAGTAAACCATCTTGCTGCTTGTGAACCTACTCTCCAACGAGCTCCAAGATCTCCTTCCATAGCAAGACCACCTTGTACTAAATACTGTGTTTGATAGTTATAATCAGATAAAGATTTAAAACCTGCATTAGCTAACATAGGAGATGTTAAAACACGCATAACTAATTGAGCCCATCTAATAAATTTATTAGCAGGAATTGTATATGTTCCACATACATTATGCATATTAAACATAACAGATCTTTCCCAAGTAGGACTTAGTTTATCTTGTAATTTTTTTGCTTTTTCAAAACCATGTGTTTTAGGAACAATAGTTCTAGCAATTTCTTTTGCTATTTGTATTTTATTAATTGCATCTTGTACAGGTTCAGCTCCAAGTTTTGTTAAAGTAGCTAATGCTTGTTTTGCACCACCTATGTTATGTTCAAAGAAAGCTTTAAAATTATCAAAACCTATTGCTTTTAAATCTTCTAGTTCAGCTTCATTACTTTTATAATAAAATTGTTTTTCTATATTTTCTAAATATCTAGCTTTAAAAGACATAGTATTTACATCTTGTTTTAAATTTAAATCACCTCTTATTCTATGTATAAAACCTACATCTTGTCCAGGAACTCCTAAAAATCTATCAGTTATTTCTTTTAAAGCATTTTTTATATCGCTATGCGTCATTGGATTTTCTTCACTTTTTATTAAGCCCTCTAATCCTTCAGGAGATAATAAAGCATCTCTAACTCTATTTAAATCTCTTTTAGAATTAAATTCTTCATTTAAATCTAGTACTTCAAAATAATGTAATATACATTCTGTGTCTGCTATAAATTCATTTTTATTTTTTAAAGGAGTAATAAGTCTAGGTAAATAGTCATTTACATAGGCAAAATCTTTAGTAGTTTTTCCTATATTAATATGCCGTCTAATATTATTAGCAAAAGAACTACCGAGCATATTTCTATAACCTTGATAAGTTATTTCTTTTACTTTAGAAGGGTCGATAAGATTAAGTAAATCTGTTTTATTAGAACCAGCATTAAATAAATCATTTTGCAACTTAGCTAAAAGATTCATAACTTCTTTTGCTGCTCTGTATGATCTTTTATTATTTTGCTTATTAAATAATGCTACTTCTTCATCACTCATCAAACCTTTATTAAAACGATTGGTATCATATAAAGCAACTGTAAGATCAGGCATATTCTCAGGTTTTGTTACCCATTGTTGTAAAGGTTCAAAATCTTTATTTTGTGCTATAGCTTGAGGTATAATACCATCCTTAATAGCAGCCATATCATTTTTTTCTAAAGCAGCAAATAAAGCTATTTGTTCTTCAGAAGCGTTTGCCAAATTTTCACGACTAAGTGAAAATCCCCTTCCTTCAATCGGAGTCATAGTATATTCTCCAATTACAGCTTCATCTATATGAGCAGGATCTTCAAGACACTTATCTACAAAATTTAATAAATGAACATAATCAGTATAGTTCATTACTTGTTCATCCAGTATTTCTTGCGTTAGTCCTTCTACAAAAGGATTTATTATATCTGTCAAAACTTTAGCTTGTTCATTTTTTCCAAGTATTTCATTAGCTATTTCTTCTTTTGAATTTAATTCTGCATTATATCCATGCGGAGTAAATAATTTTTTAACTCCTTCTTGCTTATTTGTTTTTAAATAATCTTCAAACTTATCTACAGCTCTATTATATAGTTCTTGAAACTTAGCTTCTGATATATATTGAGTATATCTTCTATCTAAATTAATAGTTTCATCTAAAGTTTCTATTAATAATTTTTTAAATTCTGCTTTTGCTTTAGGGCTTGCCCATGCTTGTTTTTCTATTAAATAAGATTTAGCCAACAAGTCATTAAATACTTTACTTGTTTTAAATTTTTCTAATAAAGTTTCTGCTATAATACCGTAATTATCTGCCATAAGATTATCAAAAGCAGGAATACGATTTATAATCTTAGCAATATTATCACCTGCTATTATAGCTTTATTATCTTTTCCTTTTTGTAAATTAGATAATATTTCACCTAAAACTTTCTGAGCTTCTGGTGTTTTTTCAATAGTATCTTTTAATTCATATCTAAAAGTTATGTATCTATCATAATGAGCTTCACCACTTTTTAATCTACTTTGAAAAGTTAAAGCATCCATAGGATTGTTTAATAATGCTTCAGCTCTACTTGTATCTGCTATAGTTTTAGTCCCCCTTACCGCTTCTTCTGGAGTGGGTAATTGATCTTGAAAAGATTTTTCAACAGTTAATAAATCATCATTATTTTTTACAATATCATCTAACAAATCTCTTATTTCTTCTAATCTAGCAGAACGTGTTGCTTTTGCTTCTCCTGTCAAAGAACTTTTACCATATTTAAAAGGAGCCAAATCTAAAGTAGTATGTATTACTTTTTTTCCATCTTCATTAGTATATTCTTTTTTAACTTCAGTAAGAAATATATCTTGAATTTTAGATTTATAATCTTTTAAAAATTCTTCTGCTTCTTTTACTTCTGGACCTGATTCGTGTCCTACTACACTACTAAATGTATTATTTGTTTTTAATATATCTTTTGCTTCTTCTACTTTTTCTTTTAATGAATTGGGTATTAAATCCTCCGTTATTATTTGCACAGCATCTTCTAAACTACCATACTCTGTTACTATTTTGTTACCTTCTTTATCTATTTCATATTTTATAGGATATAATTTTTTTTGTATTCTATCTGGTAAAGCAGTACCAAAAGGATGTTTGCTTGGATCATAATTTTTATCAAAACTATAACCTGTGTCATGAATTAATTGTTTAGCTTTTGGATAATTTTTTGTATTATTTATTTCAACAATATCATTATAACGATTTATTATATCTGTTAGATGATCAGTTGCATTTGCTATTCTATTTCTATAATTAATTAAATTTTGTGCAGCTTGTTTACCTAATTCTGTTTCAGGAATCATATTAGCTATATATAAATTTTTAGTTATGAAATCAACATCATTATGTGTTAAAGCTTTTATTTTTTTAGTACCTAAAAATCCTCTATCTTCAACTACTTGTCCTGCGGCATCATAGTGTGTATATTCCATTCTATTAAAAGCTTCATCTATTTCAGCTTCAGGTGTCAATTTAAATTCAGAATTTACATTTGATTTATCTCTTTTTATTTTAACAATACCTGCTTGTTCTAAATCTGCCCAAGCTTCTTCTATTGTTTTACCTTTTTGGTCAGCTATTAAAAGAGTATCATACATTTTTCCAAGAGTAGACATAAAGGCAGGACGAGAATTAATACTTACATTTGCATTTTCAATAGTTACATAATCTATAGCTGCTTGTAAACATTGCAGCATTTCTTCTCTAGTTAAATTAGCTTTATCAATTTGATCAGCTGCTTCTATAATAGCATCAGGAATTTTAAATTCTTGTTGAAGATCTTGAGCTATTTGTTGCATAGTCTTATCTGTAGGTTTAAGATCTTCTAATCTATCTGCAATAAGATTTTTATTCTTAACTATTTCATCAAGTTTTTTATTATCTATGTCGTTTCTAACTTTATTAATAGCATTTTCTGCTACTTCCCAAGTAGCTCCTGCTAATTTAATACCTCCTTTACCTACTACTTTTATTCCTTTTCCAGCTATAGGTAAAAATCCTGATATACCTACTGATAATAAATTATCTCGTATTAATTCTTTTGGTCCATATTCTCCAGTATTAAATATCTGACTATGTGTTAGTTCTATTAATTCTCTAGGTACATCTGTAATAGCTCCATCTATAGCAAAAGGTACCATTGTGCTTCTTAAAGATGCAGCACCACCTGGAGCTCCAGATTTATAAAATCTAGCAGTGTCATATCCGACTTTTGTCCAAAAGTTTCCTGTTTCTCCTATAGCTTGTCTAGCTTTTATACCTTTTTCTAATCGTTGTAATCTATCATTAGCTATTAAAACTTCTTTTCCTGCTTCTTTTAATGTGTTATATCTTTTTTGAGCAAGAATAGCTGTCCTTGCTGCTGCTACTCCTTTATAAGCATCAGCAGCACTTTTTCCTAATACAGCTCCTCTAGCAATTAATCCTTCCAAACCTAATCCACCAAGCCAGGATACTATACCGTATCCTGCTAATTCTAGAGCTCCAACAGAACCAGATAAAGCACTTAATGCTTGTCCTACTCTATCCAGATGTGTATAATCGTGATCTTGCATAAAAAAGGCAAGTTCTTGTTGAGTACTTTTTCTAAATATTTCTCTATTGACTATTTTATCTACTTCATATTTTGTTATCTGTGTTTTACCTTTAGGGTTATAATCTACTCCTTTTTCTTTAGCATATTCTCTTGCTTCTTCTATAGTCATTATTTTATCTTTATCAGGACTATGTGATAAGAAATTATCAATTAAATCAAAGACATGTTGCTCTGCTGAATCAATATGACTTAACTTATGTGTCAGTTCTTTAACATGTTGTTGATTATATTTATGATTTTCTTTTAAATAAATATCAATGTTTTGTCCACCAATATTTGGATCCATTAAAGATTTATAACCATCTTCCGCCATTCTAGAAGCTTCTGACATTTGAGCACGTTTAATGTTTTCTTGTTCTTGTGCTTTCCATTGTTCTTCTAAAGCATCCCATTTCTTAGTTTCAGCTTGAGCTTCTTCTAGAGAATAACCACGTTGCATTAATTGGGTTTCATAATATGTTTCACCTTTTATAATAGGAGTTTTTTCTTGTTGCTTTAACTTGTTTTGTTCTACCCATTGATTAGTAGTTATTATATTTCCTTCAGAATCAAACATTATGTACCCCTTACTAAATCATAAGCTTTATTATATTTAGCTATTATATCATTTACTTTTTTTCTTTGTTTATTATCAGAAGATGGTTTAATAAACCATTTTTTCATAAAAGCTTCTTTATCTGCTTTTACTTCTTTCCAAGAACGAATATTACCTTCTTCATCTGTAACATCTCCACCAGCTAAAGCATATATGGCTTTGCCTTCACTACCCAATAAATCTCTAGCTCTTTGAAATTCCTGATTAAGAACACGAGCTTGAAGTATAGGATTTTGTTGTAAATCAAAAGGTACACCATAATCTTCGTATTCTTTTGAAGTTAAGTTAGCTAATCCAAAAGTATTCCCTGTTAAAGACAAATCATTATTTAAATCATATCTATCACTAAAAGCATACAATAAAGATTGTATCTTATCTCTACTATTCTCAGGGATATAACTCGTTTGTGTTTGAACAACATCATCAGCTATATTTTCAATAGCTAAATCATTTAATTTACCTGACATAGCTGTTTTATCTTTTTCAAGCATTACTTTAAAACCATCAAAATCTCCTTTAGCAAATAATGGTTTTCCATCTTTATTTTTCATTTCTCTATATTTTTTATAATCAGCATATTCAGGTTTATCTTCTAATAATTCAGGTCTATTTGTATATATTTTATCTACTTTATTTTTATAAACTGAAGAATTTAAAACATCGTATGTAAAATCATTTAATCCTTTTATACTAAGTAAACCAGTATCTTGGTTTATAAATTTACGTTGATTAATAGGGGAAGCAAAAGAATGAGTAATAGGAAATGTATTATCTGACCAATTCATTCCTGCCATTTTCATAATATTCTTTACATATCTTTGTGTTTCAGCATAAGGAGGTATTCCTTTATATTTCTTAACAGCTCCAGGTCCAGCATTATAAGCTGCTAATGCTAATTCCCAAGAACCAAATTGTTTATACTGCTGTGCTAAGTATTTCATACCACCCCAAATATTTTGAGCTGGATCAAATCTATCTTTAACCCCTAAACCTTTTGCCGTAGCTGGCATGAGCTGCATTACACCAGCAGCTCCAACTTTAGAAACTGCTTTATAATTTCCTCCTGACTCTTGTTTTATAATAGCTCGAGCAAGGTTAAGAGGTACACCCCATTCAGTAGCATATTGATCTCTATATTTTCCTATTATGTTGCTGTTGATTGCTCCTATATGTTTATCAGGAACTATTTCCCTATTTCTAATTATATTAGTATTAGAAGGTGTATAACTATTTATTACCTTTGGCATTGAAGTTCCTGTTATATCATATCCTCTGTTTTTTGAAAAATTGTAAAGATCACCATAAGATTCTTGTCCTATAGCCGCATAACTATTTGCTATATCAAGATTACTTTGGTCTATTTTTCCTACATAAGATATTTTTTCTTGTACTAAATTAAAAAAATTATCATCTAACATATTTTATTAATCCTTTATTTCTTAATTTTTAAATCAGGGATAATTTTATATTGATCATGACCATATTCTATACCTAAGTCTTTCATTATACTTTGAAAAGGTGTATTACTTGTATTATATATTTTTTGTTTTTTTCCATTACTATATAAAGATTCTTGTTGTGCTTTTAATAATTCTACTTTAGTTTTAGGATTATTAAATAAATCAGCAGCAGCATAAACAGAAGCACTGTATTGTTTTCTATTTTTATCTGTATCTTGTAGATTTAAAGCATATATGTGCTGTAAATCTCTTTTATATATTACTTCAGCATGATCTTTTAATACACTTGTTATACCTCCAAGAATTGTAATTTGTCCTATTTCTCTAGCATCTATATTATGCATATCTTCAGTATAATCTAATACACCTTGCATTTTTTCATCTTTAGTTTTAATATCTTTACCATTAAATCGTATATGAAAAGTACCTGTTTCTAAATCAGGGTATAATTCATAATCCTTAGTTAAATGTTGTAAAGTATTAGTCATGTGTGAATTTCTCATAAAATCTGAAATACCCATTCCTATATTATTTAATTTTTCAATACCTCCAGGTTTATTTAAAAAAGGTTTTAAATAAGTAGCATCTTTTAATAATGCTTGTTTAATAGCATTACTTCTAAATAATTTTCCATCTGTATTAATATATTGCTGTTGCATAATATTTTTAAAATTATTTTTAAATAAGTTTAAATCAACATTACCTTTTGCTACATCTGTTACAGATATAGCTCCAATAGTACTAATTAGATTATGATACATAGCTCTATGCTCTTTAGGTATTTTTAATTCATCAAAAATGGCTTGTGTTCCTTGAGCTATATAACCTTCTTTATCTTTATTAGCTATCTTTTGTTTTTCTGCAAAAGAACCGTCATTATAAGCATTTAATACTTGTTCTTCTAAACTACTACTTTTATGTAAAGCAAGAGCAGCTAATAACATACCATCGTTTGTATTTTTATTTATTTCAGAACCCCAACTAGAACCAGCTCCCCTTTCTCTAGCTTTAGTTAAAGCATACTTATAAATATCTCCTTTACAATCTCCTTTTTCTAAAGCATATATTAAACCTAAAGTAGCTTGATACTTTGCTCTAGGGTCTGTTATATTATTATTTATTCCTTGTACCCAAACATCCATTTGTTTTGGATCAATAGTATATTTAAATCCTGCTTTATCAGCTGATGTTTTTAAATTTTTTATATGAGGAATTATATTAGTATTTATTGTAGAAATATTATAAGTATAAGAACCATCTGATTTTTGAGTTACTAAACTATCATTCATATATTTAGATATAATCTCAGAAGAAGCAGAATAAACAGGATCATGCGTATTTAAAAAGGTACTTACATTTCCTTGTCTTGCATTATCTGCTGCTTTACGTAATATATCTTTAAAATCACCCCAATATACAGAAGCTTCATTACTATCTGTTCCTAAATTTGGAAGTAATCCTAATGAGCCATATCTTCCTTGTAATGTTGCTGTAATTGTTCCAAAACCTAAATCGTATGTTTTACCATTTATAGTAGGTTGATAATTTCTCCAATCAAAATTAATAGGATTAGTTCTTTGTTTTAATTCTATATCATCTGCTAAAGCAGATAACACATTAGATACATCTGTACCTGCTTGCTTCGCTATAGTAGATGCTTTTATCATCATTTGTGCTTGTATATGTTTTTTATAACATTTACTTATTACATTTTGTTTTTTAGAAGCAGATAAACCACTGTTCATAACATTATTAACAAATTCATCAAACCAAGTTTCTAATTGTTTTGGATCTGTATTTAATAATGTTGTAGAATATCCTTTTTCTTCTATATTTGCCCAATCATATTTTTTATCAAAGTCAGCTTCTAAATTAAGTATTTTTTCATCTCCTGCTGTTCCTCCTCCACCAGAACTGACATCTTTTAAAGTTTGCTCTAACATAGCTTGCGTTTTTTCATCTATAGTAAAAGTA
>Ga0247608_10004052_pt1 | contig 16672 bp, 9 predicted proteins | sample 176DNAGHGlowgp2_FD_193490 | JGI IMG/M metagenome (GOLD analysis project Ga0247608, IMG submission 193490) | Sheep rumen microbial communities from Palmerston North, Manawatu-Wanganui, New Zealand - 1766 DNA GHGlow gp2 | ecosystem: Host-associated > Mammals > Digestive system > Stomach > Rumen ... | reverse complement strand
CTGAATTTAGACTGATCTGCCCATTTATTGTAAAACAGCATATATGCCAGGAGTTCTAACGAGTCTGCTCCTTCTATTTCTTCCTCAGAGAAGGGGATGGTATTGATGTTCCATACATTACCGGCATCAAGGAAGACGGCTCCATGGAGGTTACCGAATAACGGCGTGCGGTATTCAAGGTTGGCAACGAACCTTGACTCACCGTTACGGAGGACGTAATTAAACTGACGGTCTTTCTCTCCAAAATCATCGAAATGGCCTGGGCCTATATCACGTACACTGAAGGCACGGATACTGTTAGCACCACCTACATAAAACATCTCACTGAAAGGAGGTTCCTCGCTGTTACCGTAACTCCAGATGATACCGGCATTGAGATGTCCTACGAGCTTCGATGATGTACCAATAGACCATGTCTTGGTCAGATCCGTTTCCAACCTAAGGAACTGGGAGTATGGGGTCTTAAAGAGTTCTTTGTTTTTTGTGTTGAATTGCCTGCCACATGCAACATCTACAAGCGATATGATATTACTGGCTTCTTCGATAGTGGTTTCCCAACGGATAGGGTTGCGTAGGGTTGACGGACTGGTGTAGGTATAGGTATAGCGCATCTTTGGGATGAAGTAGTCGTCCATCGCCGTGGCCAAATAAAAATTCTTGGCAACGATTGCTTCATACTTATCCGTAGTACTATTCTTGAACTGGTATTTTACCGTCAGGGGTGAGAATTCATGACGGCTGCTCTCAGAAGTCTGCCAACGATAAGACCATTCTCCTGATACAACGTGCATCTTATAGTATTCGGGACGCCGTACTACATCTGTTGATATTTTGGCCAGAGTTGTGGGAGGTGAATAGAATCGGCGGCGTCTTGGACGACCGTTCTGGTCTCTGCGTATGCGGTCGCTATTATAGAAAGGTGCGATGATGCGTGGGAACTCAATAGAGGCATCGGCACCATATTCGTAGGTACTCGTCTTGCTGCCTCCACTCGACTGCCACTGATAAGCGCCGTGCAGATTGATGTCGAGTTTCTCTGCACCTCTGAAGAGGTTACGCTTCGTGAAACCGATCTTTGCTTCCGGACCATAGCGTCCGTTGGTACGTCCGATGGCATTGGCTTCGATATAGAAATCGTAGGGTTTGTCGAACGTACATGTGAGTCTGAGATCAAGGGTGTCAGTGTCGGGTCTGGGTGTGAATTGGAAATCCGTGCTGCTGAAGACACCCGTAGCGTTGATCTTACTCGTTGACTCAAGATACCTGTCGTAGTTGAATTCCTGTCGTGGTCGTAGACGGAGATTCCTCAGCACTATAGCTGGTCGGATGGGAGAGTGCTTCCCGTGATAGTGAATGGTTAGATAGCGCCGTTTGATGGAGTCTGTCATCTGTTCTCGGAAAGATTTGCGGAACAGCACATCAATATGTCCGATATACCATTTCCGTAAAGCCTCAGGAGGTAGGCCCTCGGCCAGCTGGAAACGTAGCTGTGCTTTGTTGTCAACGGCAAAGGTATCAGCCAGATAGGAGGCGTAGTTGGGGGTATAGTAATAGTAGCCGTTATTGCGCATCAACGTACTGATACGTGTGCGTTCTCCGTCAAGGTTGGTCATGCTGAAGGGGGCACCTGATTTGATGAGACTCTCCTCGTGGGTAGAATCGATCAGTTGTTTCATGCCTTCAGGGAAATGCTGGTGGCTGACGGAATCGAGCGTGAACAGGGAATCGAGGTGAATGGTATAGCCAATCTTGCTCTTTTTGGGATTCTTCTGGGGCACAATATCATAGTTCACATAGCCGCGGAAATAGCCATTATTACGGAGCACGCTCTGTGCCACAGACGCACGGAGGGCAGGATTGACCTGGCTCATCAGCACTGGGGGCTTTCCAAAGGTTTTGGTCATCCATTTGGCAAAGCCAGAGGTCTTGCCGGAGTATTTATTGTATACCCAAAGGTGCCATGACCAGGGCACAGTGTAGTAACTGCTGCCAAAGAGAGAGCCGTTGGGTTCTGTAGCAAGGGCTGCCTCCATCTCCACCTTCATGGCGTCAAGGTGCTCTTCGTATGGGTAGTTGGCTGTCTCATCTTCATAGGTAATCTTTGTCAGACCCACGAAAAGTTGTTCGCCTTCGGGGATATTCTTCGTCATCGAGCACGATACGAGGAACATGGCTGTGAGTATGTAAATAATACTATTTCGTCTCATTGTTTACTACTTTTATGGTGTCAGTCCTGACTGAGTCGGTTCTCGTGACTGGTCGTCTTTGTGGGACAGGTGCCGGCTCCTTATGCCAGAAACGGAAGATATCCCAGAAATTATCTAGTTTTCTGCGCCAGATGAAACCTGCGCCGTATTCGCTGGTGTAGCCTTCCAGCCAGTCGTATACGTTCTGCTGGTAGAAGAGCTTGAGGTTTTGTGTACCTTCCTGATTCAGGCGATACTCCATGGACACATTATCGAAGAACGATTGCTTCTGTCCCATAACATCGTTGGCACCTCCAGCCAAAAGTCCGCCAATTTCAATCTTCAGCCTATTGTTGAAAAGGCGTTTGGAGAATTGGAACGAGTAATCAGTGGTTTCCTGCCCCGTGCTGGTGACAGAATTCTCGATGCCGAAACTGATATCGATGGTCTTCAATGCCGAGCCGGCGATATTGTTAATCTCACTCTGCAAGAAGGCACTCAGTGCAGAGTTCATGGAGAAATTGCCAGAGTTGCCAGTGTTCAGGTACATACCTGTGGTCAGCATAGCCACGGCAATCTTAGCCCGCTCTTCTACTGACATGGCACTCAACTCGCTGTTGATCATATTATCCTGTGGTGCCTCGATAATGAATTTTAGACCCATGTCATTGAGCGTCTTTGTGATTTCCACGCCACAATCGAAGGCTACGCTACGAGTGGATCCGTCCTCGTCGCTGACAGTGGCTTTTGTGTGTTCCGTGGCTATAATGTTCAGTTTCGGGTTCATCGGGTCGCCTGTAAACTCCACGTAACTGCCATCTTTCACTGTGAAAGTCTTGAGCGGGATGACGGGCAAAGAGTATTTCATCTGACCACTAGCCAATGTGTAACGGCCTGTCAGATTGATGCCTTCAGAGTTGTATTTCATCCGGAGGTCACCACCACCCGTTAGGTCAACATAGTTGGTCTGATCAGTATTCAGGTTACACACAATATGGGCACCCTGTGCCACATTGATAGTAAGGTCGACATCAAGTCCAGAAGGAGTGGGGCGGATGATAACTGTCTGGGTAGAGTCGTTGAAGTCGGTAAACTTTACCAGCTCATCCAGTCGATTATCAGAAGAGAGGGGAGAATCAAGTAGCAGATAGGTCATGTCGGTCGTTCCTAAGACATCAAGTCTGCCGCGCATCTTCATCGTTTCGAGTGGCCCCTGAACCCGAGCCATAAAGTTTACGAATGCCTTTCCCCAGGCAATTGACTTCTGTTCTTGTTTGGCATTGATAAGCAGTAGGTTACGGGCTCTCATCCTCAGGTCGGTCGTGATGTTGTTCAGATTCGAGAAGTCCACTTCTCCCATCATGTTCAAGGGCTCGTTGTTATAGGCATAGAGTCCGTAGTTCTCGATGAGCAACTTGGAGTCAATGATACGGATGGGGTCATTATCCATGCGCATCCTTACACCATAGGGGATACTGACAAGGTAGGCAGAGTCGACATACACCTCCCCGTCGACATGGGAGTTGGATGTGGTGCCTTTGATGTACAAACGTCCCTCACTATAACCCTCAAAGCCGACAATCTGATCAGGAATAAAGCCGTTGGCTAATGACAAGGGGAAATGTTTCATGTCAAAGGTGGCATTGATATAGCCTTCATCCTTGCTTAGATAGGTACCGCTAAGCAGTCCAAACTCTTCGTCATCGAGCATGAGCCGGGCCTCAATGGCATGGGTGTCATCCTCTTTCATCAGGTAGACCAACTCTGTGCTGATATTTCCGATTGGCGATCCCTCATAAGTCATGTTCCTGATAGCCATATCTGAGGCCACGGAGATGTCTTCATTCAGATCCTGCAGGATATGGTAGTCGCCGTTCAACTGCCCCGTGATTTTGGGCAGGTAGGGAATCACAGAGGTTACTTCGCCAAGATCCAGGCGGTTTACGCTCAAGGTGAGGTCCTGAAGCATGGTGGAGTCTTGGTGTTCAGTATAGAGCTTGATACCTGTTTTATCATCAGCTATCAGGTCTATCTTGGCTTGCATTTTCCTGTTACTACCCAGGAAGATAAAGTTGTCTTTGTTAAGGTTGAACTCCTTGTAACCTATCGTGGGGCGTTCAGGCAAGAGGCGCAGGCGCACGCCATTCTGCTCCATCTCGGCAGTGGCTCCGAGGCGCACACCCATCTTTCCTTTCGCATCGTAATAGCGCAGACCTGCCAGTGCACCGTGTTCGTGGATATGGCCGTCGATGAGGGCGTTGAACACGAATTGCGGATTTTTCTTGTTGTTGCAGATCTGTCCTTGATAACTGAGACGCTCACCTTTCTGTGTCAGGTTCAGGCGTACGGTGTCTATGCGGGTAGAATCGTAGACGAGTGAGTAGATGTGGCTAGTGCCGTTGATGCCTGTCTCTGGAGAGGTGTTCAAGTCTACGGCCATATCCTTGAAGTCAATGCCAATAGCTCTGAGGAAGTTGGCTATGGGATTCTCACGCTTGCTTTCAAGATGAAGCTTCACTACAGGGAGCAGGGCCTTGATGGCTGGTTGGTTGATGACCTTGTCGTTATACTGGGCCATGACGGAGTCGGTGAGGATGGTTGCCTGTGAGAGCAGTCTCTCGTAACCGCCCCTGCCGTCAAATTTCAGGATGAAGTCGCCACTCTGGGCTCTGACAACGGTGGTATCGAGGCTGGTCTTGATGAGTATGCCTACATCGCCAGGGTTGTAGGTCTTTTTGAGATCCTTCACATAGACCTCGTTGAGTAGGCCGCTGACGTAGTGGGTCTGGTCCATGTCAGAGGTAATCTTCAGACTACCGTGGGTGCCGATGGTCAGATGTTGGTCGAGCAGTCGCATCTGATAGAGGTCGGCTTTGGCGAGATCAGCGCTGACGGTACCATCTATCTGTTTCTTATTGAGCAGCATGTCTACGGACATGGTTCCGTCGAAGATCTCGTTGTGGCCTGTGATACTGGCCTGTGCATGTCCGTTCTCGAGTGTTGCCGAGGCGGTGAGGTTGTCGAGGTTCATGTAGCCGTATTTCAGCAGTCTCACGGTTGCTGTGGCATCGAGGCGGCTCTGACTTGAGAATAGGTCTGTGCCGTGTCCCTTTGCCTTGATATCGGCTGCGAGGGTGTAAATGGAGTCTTTAGGTAGGAAGTGGTGCAGGTTTAGTTGGTTGATACTGATGTCTGCATCGTAGGTCATATTTCCTGTCACCATCTCTCCTTTGGCATTGAGAGGGATAAGGGCACTGCCTTTCATCTTCACGTTGCCACCACCTTCGTGCAAGGTCATGTCTGCAGTGTAGCGTGTGCCGTTGGCTTTCAGGGTGGCATTGAGATCCATGCCGTTGGGTATGCGATAGATGCCACTCATCTTTGGATCAATGAGGGCTGTCATGAAGTTCAGTTCCTTGGTCTTGGCCTCCATCTTGATGTCGGCTTTCAGCCGGCTCATATCCGTCACGTTGTCTGCCGTTCCTTCGATTGAAGCATGGAGGGCTGTGGCAAGATTGATGTCGATGCCCGTCAGTTCCAGGTGCTGCATATTGCCATTAAGCGAACCTCTGATAATAAGTGGCCGGTTTGGGAAATGCTCCATGAACTTCTGGGGCAGTTTGCCTGCATAGATCTGCAGATCCTGTTTGCCAAGCTGAGCATAGAGGCGTACCTTCATTTGTCCTGGATTCTGATTGTCGAAGGCAGTGAAATCCAGGTCTGCCTCAGTCATGATGCTCGAATCGGGTGTCCTAAGCGTCATCAGTGGCATGCGGATGTGATTATAAGTGGAATCGAGCGTCACGCCACCAGTCATTTCACTCACCACCAGTCCGCTTTTCTCCTTGAAGAAGGCTTTCTTTACGAAGAGTGAGGTGCCTTGAGGGGTGAAGCTGAAGGATTCGAGCCTGAGGTTGACATCGTTCATCAGGAGGTGAGAGAAGTCGATGCCATCCGTTGTTTCTGGCTCATATCTATTGTTGAAGGCAAAGTGTCCACCATTCCAGTCGAGGCTGCCCACCTTATAGATACCTTTTCCGATGTCGATGACGGTCTTGCGGGCAACAGCTTTGTCGAAATTGGTCTTCAGGTTCAGAGTATCGCCAGGCAAATGTAATGTCAGACTGCTTTTGTTGAAGCTGAGGCTGTCGGCATTAATCATCCATTTCACTGATGTTGATGTGGTGTCCACAGCAGCTGTGTCTGTCAGGTTGATGTCCAACTGGGCCTCTTTCAGTCTAAGCCCGTTGATCTCTGCCGTTTCCTGACTAAGGTCGATTCCTTTCGAAGAGAGCCATAGCTCGTTGAAGTCACCCTTGATACGCACATCACTGATAAAGCCGTTGGTGTTGACCTTGGCTTGTTGGATTGAGAGTTCGTTGATGATGATTTGCTTGTCAAGCAAAGGCCAAAGACGTACATCGACCACCATCTTCCCGATGTCGGCTATCGTGTCTGTCACATGTGGAAGGGAGTCATTAGGATGCAGGGCGCGGAATCCATCAATGCCGAGATTAAGGGGAAATTCCAGATTCACGTGATCCACTGTTATCTCCATGCCTGTTTTCTCCGAGGCGACGGCAGCCACTTTTTTTACCGCCCAGTTTTGCACGGGTGGTAAATAAAGTAACACGGCGAGTATTATAATCAGTAGAATGGGGGTTATCACCGCAATCCCAATCCACTTCACAATTTTCTTCATCAACGATATCGTATTGACGCTGCAAATTTACGATATTTCTACGAAATACGCATCATTTCTCGTCAAAAATGTGTTGGTTATCTTTTAGATAAGGTACACAATGGCGTATTTCCACAGGTAGTGACTCTGTGAGGAGGGTGTCTGGAGTGATTTTTAGACTTACGATACAGGCTTTGGCATTGAGGGGGCGTGTGGGGTCGAAAATGAAGTTGCCGATGCTATAGTAGATCTTCTTGCCACGAAACTCCTCAATGGTTTGCAGGGTGTGGGTGTGATGACAGATAAGCGCATCGGCTCCGGCGAGTATCAGGTGATGGGCAACGTGACGCTGGGAGATAACAGGTTCCAACGTATGTTCACCTCCCCAGTGGAGTGAGACGATGATGACTGCCGTAGAGTCTGCTTGTCTCAGCCGGTGAACGCGATTCAATAAGGAGTCCATCGGCTCCTGACTGACGCAGGGCTTGTCTGTAAGATAGGCATAGTTTTCGAGCGCTAATCGTAACGAAGGTAAGATCCACACCTTTCTCGGATGTTCTGCCAACAGCACTGGTTTTGAAGCCTCCTGCATGTTCTCTCCTGCACCGATGGGCACCATCCCTGCCTCGATGATATTCCTACGGGTGTCCATCAGACCCTCACGCCCTTGGTCTATTGCATGGTTATTTGCCAGGTTCAGATGGGTGATGCCATGCTGTCTGAGGGTGTCAAGCCATTCCGGCTCGGCTCTGAAGATGAAACGTTTGAAAACAGGTGCTTCGATTTTTGTGGCAGGACACTCAAGATTGCCTACGACTATCTGTGCAGAACGAAACACGGAGTCGACACCCTCCGAGAAGAGATGGTCGACTCCATGATGGTTAATCACACGGCGCACTCCACGATCCAGCAGAATATCGCCTGTGAAGACGATGCTGAGTGTGTCGGCAGCTTTTGCCGACACGCCCAACAGCATGCTAACAGCCAGAGCTATAGAATACTTCCTCATTCGGCTCAGGCATCTTGTTCAGTGGCACGATGATGCGCTTCATCCACTCGGGCACGCCCTTGCGAGGATTGCTCTCCAACTCCTTCTGCCACTCTTCGTCTGTCTTACGGGGTTGATCGATGGGTTGGATAAACTCGCGATAGCTCAGTACGGCACCACGTGTCAGATACAGATAGCCGCCAATCTCCACGACCACGTAGATCTCATCGGCATCACCCACAGCCTCGAAGAGGATAGACTTGTCGGGGTTGTTGTCGGCATTGGCTGTATAGACATCGGCAACGATGGCAACCTTGCGGTCAACACCTTGTACGTCAGTCCAGCCACTCAATATCTGCTTGGGCTCGCGTAGCAGGTCCAGGCTGATATTCTCGAAGGTGGCACCGATATACTTCAACTGGTCATACTCTTCTTCGCTCGCTTCTTCGCCTGCCAACTCTTTCTCACTGAGCTGAAGCAAGAATTTGGCTTCTTCTCTCATGCGCTCCGTGGCATCACTGATCTTTTCAGTTAGCAGATTCTGACTCTTCAACAATTTCTCTGTGTTGTCAAGCAGCTCGATGGCTTTCTTCCAGAAGGCCACGTTGGGCTCTACATACCCCTTTACGACAGGCTCTGGGGGACCACCGCCACCACACTCTGCCCCCATTGGCTGCTTGGCATAGAGGATGGCATCGTGCTTCAACTCTGCCCAAGAGGCAAGGGCTGCGTTCAGGTCTTTCTTGCTCCACTCCGGATTCTGCATGAAGTAGGGTAGCTTGCCGCCTTTTTCCTTGTCGTTCATGATCTTCAGCGTCTGCATCCACTGGGTGGCAATGTTCTCATTCCAGTCAATCTCACCCATGCGCTTCTTCATCAGCTTGAGATTCTTGCCGAGATCCTTCCAGTCGGTCTTCTCTTCCATCAGAATCTTTTCGGCGGCTGTAACACCCATGGCTGCCATGAAGTCAAGTCCCTTAGGTGTGGCTCGTAGGGTGGGGCTATTGTCATAGTCTACCATTTCCTGCAGCACCTCTGCATCTGGCTGGTAGCGCTGGGGCATGATACAGATCTTGTTGTGGCTGGTCTTCTCGAACTTCGGACGGATACGTGTCTGTTCATTACCGATATTCTCGAGGTTCTTCTTCAGCTTGCTCATGGCCTGCTTGTTCTTGAGTAGTTCTTCCATAGGCAGACCTGCTTTCTCCACCTCGGCGATCACCTGCTGGATGCTCAGATTGTCGGGCTTTCCCATCAGGTAGGTAATCAGACGGTCAAACTTCTCATATTTATCTCGAACGCTCTTATTGTCCTTCATGACGCAGGCAATCATCACGGCAGCGTTTATTTCGTCTTCATGGTCCATGCCGAAGGGTACGCTCTGCAGCCACATCATACCTCTGAAGTACTCTTCAAGCACGTGGTTGCGGGTGTAATGGCCACGTGGACGGAAGAGACTATAGGCAAAGGTCACTTCCTTATAGTCGGCCATGAAATTGCTTGGGCCATCAACGGCTTTTACGGCTTTTTCCACCTCCTCGGCAATAATCTGGTCATTGCCTGGATCGAAGTATTTCATCCCTCTTAAAAGTGTTTCGGCAATTGTGAAGAACCTCACGCTGTGGGCAGCGGCACGTTCCAATTCCGATCCTTTCTCACTCCGCTGGTAGACCTTTTTCATCTCTTGAAGCATCTCGTAGCTGTAATCCACCATCATCGGGAAGAGCTGATACATTTCCAACTCCCTCAGCATGCAGTCGATATAGAGATGATAGAGCTGCAGGTAGAGGTCGGTAGTCACGAAGTTGGGGAATTCATTGTAGTCGTTCTGCTCATAGACCTGAAACAGTTGTGCATTCAGAGCGGGTACGATGGCAAAGCCGTCTTCGCTCAGCTGCTGGCTCAGCTGTTGGTCAAACTCCTTGATCTGTGAGGGATTCAACAGGTTGGTCATGTTCACTCTCAGACCCTCGGGAACCTCGAAGTTCTGTTTCTTGAGTTCTGTCTCACGAGCCTCCATACGTTTAATAAAGGCTTTTTCCTGATCGTTGTAGTTCAACAGGTTTTTCTCTTCGATGACGCGAAAGTAGAAGTCACGCCATGACTCGTCCTCCTTTGAACTGAGGCCAGCCGTTTCCACCTTCTCATCAAATACCCACATCAGTGAGTCATACCAGGTAGTGGCTGAGTAGATGCCTCGCAGGTAAGAATCCATGAAAGGCAGACCGCGTTGGGCTGCAGGTGCATGACGCAATGTACGGACATCTGCCAGCGAGAGGCCGCTCACGTCCATGTTGTAATCAATACTGTCAATCAACTTCTCCACATCAATCTGCGATGGAGGTACTGACGTCACCAGACTTTGCTTCTGGCTGCAGGCTGTTATCAGGGCTGCTGCACAGACGAGAAATAGTAATCTTTTCATTGGCTATAGGTTTTTAATGCTGTTTGTTTGTCTACACCTTTTATTATATAGTGGTCGAATTTCATACCGAAGCCGCCCCATACATAGTCGGATACCACATAGAGCGAGTCGGTGGTCGATTCTAATGCCCGTATCTTACCATCGATAAAACGGAAGTCTTCAAGGATGCCTCCTAGCTTGGATCCCAACCACATGGGGCGAGCTTTCTTATGGACCTCTTTGAAGATGAATATCCTGCGGGCCTTCTCAGGATAGAAACGCGTTGACTTGATAACCCCAACCATGGCGTCAATACTTCCATCACCGTCAACATCGCCCGTCTGAAACTGGTAGACAGGGTAGGGGAGCTTCCAGTCGTTCAACCAATAAAGGCTGTCATGCTGCTTTCGCAGTGTGAAACCTTGTTCTTTGCGCGACTCATTGCTTTGTGCCTCACAGGCACCGATGCTTGCAAAGAGAACAATGGATAGTAATATCGGCCTTAGGTTATTCAATCTTCACTTTTCAATCTTGATGCTTCACTTCATGCCTTGCCAGAGAGAATCCTTCGGGATGGGTGCTTCGGCAATGATGGTTTCTTTCGAGACGGGATGGATAAACTCCACGCGCCTGGACAACAGGGAGATGCTGCCGTCAGGATTGCTCCTGGGAGCGCCGTATTTCAAGTCGCCTTTGATGGGACAGCCCATCGCAGCCAACTGACAGCGTATCTGGTGATGACGGCCCGTCATCAGCTGCACTTCAAGCAGAGTGTAGTTGTCACTGTGACCAATCACCTTATATTTTAGGATGGCCTTCTTTGCATTCGGCTTCTCCTGATTGTAGGCGTACGATTTGTTTTGCTTCTCATTCCTCACGAGCCAGTGCTCAAGTGTTCCCTCATTAGCTTGCGGAGTATTCTTGACGATGGCCCAATAGGTCTTGTGAACCTCACCCTCGGCAAACATCTTGTTCAGGCGTGTGAGGGCTTTCGAGGTGCGAGCGAAGACCACGAGGCCGCTAACGGGACGATCCAGGCGATGCACCACACCAAGGAACACGGCTCCCGGCTTCTGGTACTTTTCCTTGATATAGTCTTTCACAATATCAGAAAGGGGGCGATCGCCAGTCTTGTCACCCTGTACGATCTCCCCGCTCTGCTTGTTGACTATGATAATATGGTTGTCCTCGTAAACGACCTCCATAATGATCAATGTTCAATGAACTACATATTCATGCCACCATCGACCTGAATGACCTGACCGCTGACGTAGCTTGACATATCAGAAGCAAGGAATGTAGCCACATTGGCGATGTCCTCAACCTGACCACCACGGCGCAGGGGAATCTTCTGCTTCCACTGCTCGCGAACCTCGTCGGGCAGCTGAGCGGTCATGGCTGTCTCAATGAAGCCTGGAGCGATGGCGTTGGCACGGATGCCCTTGGGCCCCATCTCCTGAGCAATACTCTTGGCCAGGGCAATCAGTCCAGCCTTTGAGGCAGCGTAGTTAGCCTGTCCGGCATTACCGTGCACACCTACTACAGAAGCCATGTTGATGATGCTTCCACCACGTTGACGCATCATGATAGGCACACAAGCGTGGATGAAGTTGAATGCCGACTTCAGGTTCACGGCAATCACAGCATCCCACTGCTGCTCGGTCATACGCAGCATCAGTCCGTCCTTGGTGATACCGGCATTGTTCACCAGAATATCGATGCTTCCGAACTCCTCCTTGACGGCCTTTACCACTTCCTCGGTCTGAGCGAAGTCAGCTGCATTAGAGGCATAGCTCTTGGCTTTCACGCCCAGGGCTGCGATTTCCTTCTCAGTCTCCTCGTTGATCTCGAGGTCGGTGAATGCGATGTTACAGCCCTCAGAGGCATACTTCAGTGCGATAGCTTTTCCGATACCGCGTGCAGCACCAGTAATAAGCGCTGTCTTACCAGTTAATAATCCCATAATTTTCTTTAATGTTTGATGTTTAATGTTTAATCTTTACTCAATTCCTCTTGAACTTACCCAGTGCGCCATACACCACCTTGGCCACCTGTGGCTTGGTGTCCTCCTCCTTCATACCGTGCGCGATACGCCCGTATATATAAGGTACTTCCAGACCCTTGATACAATAGTGGGTGATGTCGGCTACAAGGTCCACATTATCGATGTCGAATTCTCCGTCTTCCTTCCCTTCGGTGTATACCTTACGGAAGAGTTCTATCTCTGCATCGTCAAAATGCTTACGCACCTTCTCCACCATCCAGATGTTTCTGAAGAACTCTGCGCGCAGGTTTCCGTTTCTGACCACCGTCTCACGAATCATGCTCAGATGGGTGTAGATCAGTTCGATGATCTTGTCCTGCGGCCGAATCTTACGTGCTGCCACCTCATCGAGTTTGTCGCTCAGTCGCTCCAACTCACTCTCAATGACGGCATAATAGATTTCTTCTTTGGACTTAAAATAGGTATAGAGTGTACGACGACCCTTGCCTGATTGCATCGCAATGTCGTTCATCGTGGTGTTCTCCAGTCCGTTCTTTGCAAACAGCTGGCGGGCCACATCTACAAGCTTTTGTCTGGTCTTGGATATTGACATATCTGTTTCCTCCTTGTCTTTTTGCAAAATTGCACACTTACTTTCTGTGTGCAAAATTACACTTTTCCTTTGAATTACGCAAGAAAAAAGGGGGAAAAAGTTGAGAAAAGTGAGAATTTATAAAAAAAATACTCAAATATTTGGCTATTTCAAAAAATAGTTGTACCTTTGCAGCCGATTTCAAAAAAGCATTGAAAATAACATCGCGGAGTGGAGCAGTTGGTAGCTCGCCAGGCTCATAACCTGGAGGTCGCACGTTCGAATCCTGCCTCCGCAACTCTGAAGCAGCCGAGAGGCTGCTTTTCTTTTCTCCATGGTTTATAAAAAGTAACGCGAACCAAAATTGGTCCGCGTTTCTTTTATCCATTACTTCATCTGTGCTAAAACCTTTTTGTAGTACCGGTTGGTTGCCCTCACGCTGTACTTCATTCCTCCATTCCAAGAGCGAATAGCTTTTTCAATGCAGTTCTCTGGGTTAAAGTACTTTTGAATTAATAGGAACATCTCCTTTGATTTTTCTACACTGTAGCGATCGTCCATTGTGTAGCGCTTCTTACTCTTCTGTTTTTTCAGAATGTCATTGCATTCCTTCACAAGAATCGGAGTAATCTGCATCACGCCAACCGAGTTTCCACTCACGGCGTTGGGATTTCCATTGCTTTCTACCTGAATGATTGCTTCCATTACAGGATTCCAGTCAAAACTTGATGTTGAACTCTTTGTAGTCTTTCCTTTTGCAAAGGCCATCGTGCTCGCAAGCAACAGAGCCATCAAGCTAAACAATGCTTTCTTAAATATTGTCATAAGCTCTATACTTTAGGCGGATTCTCATCACAAGAGCCGCGTTATCCTTTAGATTCGGGTGCAAAGTTACAAAGAATCAATGAGTTAGCCAAATATTTTAGTTCTTTTTATGTTAATTGTGTGCGTTCACTTAATTTATGTCAAGAGATAAAAAAAGGTCAAAAAAGGGTGTTTTTTAGTCTAAATCCACCACGGTAATGCCTGCTCCGCCGAACTGAACATGCTCGTCCCGATAGGATTTTACGTTGGGAATGGTAGCCAGATATTGGCGTATCAACTGACGCAGAACGCCCGTTCCGGTACCGTGGAGGATACGTACGCGGGGCATGCCCACAAGGATGGCATCGTCGATGAAATATGTCACGGCATTGATGGCCTCGTCGCCTCTCATGCCTCTCACGTCGAGGTCCTGGCGGAAGTTAAGCTTGCGGTTGTCTATGACATCGCGGGTATCTCTTGAAACGGTGGCATACGAGCCTGCGATATTGTTGTTGCGCTCTTCGGCCTTGGTGGTCTGTGGTTTTGGTTTCTCGGCATGCTCCAGGCGCTCCACGCGCATCTTGGTCTTCATGCCGCCGAAGATCACCGTAGCCATCTTGCCATCTGTGGATTCAACCTCACCCACCGAGCTCAGTCCCTTGATCCTCACGGTGTCGCCGGTGGCTATCGGTTGGTTGTCCGTAGACTTCTTAGTGGCAGTAGCGGCAGTGTCTTTGGGTGCAGAGCCTGCCGAAGCATTCTTCTCTGCCTTTCGTTTTTCACGACGCTCTTTTCGCTCCTGAATCTGACGGATTTTACGTGCAATGGCCTCGTCATTATCGCGGGTATCGATATCTGCCACCTGCTCCTTAAAGCTGTCCAGCTCTTCACGGATCTGACGTGTGCGCTCTTTCTCTGCCTGAGCCTCCTTGATTTCACGGATGGCATTTTCTATCTTCTTATTGCTCTCGCGCAGCAGTTCTTCTGCCTCCTCCTTGGCCTTGCGCAGTATTTCTTTCCGCTGACGGTCAATCTCGTTGAGCTCGTCTTCATAGCGGTTGATTTTATGCTCCAGTGATTTCTCATGCTGGTGGATGGTCTGCCGCTTGCCTTCCCAATACCTTTTATCGCGTACGATGTCCTGCAGATATTTGTCGCTCTGGATATAGTCAGAACCTACGATGTCTGAGGCGTCTTTGATCACCTCTTCGGGGATGCCGGTCTTGCGGGCTATCTCGATGGCAAAGCTCGAGCCGGGCTGTCCGATAGCCAGTTGGAAGAGTGCCTGCATCTCATGACGGTCGTAGAGCATGGCTCCGTTCACCACACCCTCATGGTCCTCGGCAAAGTGCTTCAGGTTCTGATAGTGGGTGGTAATCACACCGAAGGCCTGCTTCTTCCAGAACTGCTTCAGCATGGCTTCTGCGATGGCTCCGCCGATGGTTGGCTCTGTACCGCTGCCAAACTCATCAATCAGCAGCAGCGTCTTATCGTTGGCCTGACGCATCATCTGCTTCATGTTCATCAGGTGGCTGGAGTAGGTAGAGAGGTCGTTCTCAATGCTCTGCTCGTCGCCGATGTCGATGAGGATATGATGGAAGATGCCCGTCATGCTACGGTCGCCGATGGGGATGGGCAGGCCGCACTGGAGCATATACTGCAACAGTCCGACCGTCTTCAGACATACCGACTTTCCACCCGCATTCGGGCCCGATATAATCAGGAGGCGTCCGATATTCTTGTCTCCTTGTCTTCCTGTCTCCCTGTCTCCTTGGAGTCTGATGTCCAACGGTACCACCTTCTCACCTTTCTTCTCAAGCGAGAGTTGCAACAAGGGGTGTACGGCGTGAATCCAATCGATGTAGGGCAGGTTGTTCACGATGGGCTCAAAAGCCTTCGTAAGCCGCGCCCATTCTGCCTTGGCGTGTATCAGGTCTATCTGTGCCAACAGCTGGTAGGCGTTGAGGATATCGCTGACGTGGGGTCTCACTTCATCGGTAAACACCGTCAGGATGCGAATCACCTCCCTGCGCTCTTCAGCTTCCAGCTGACGCACCTTATTGTTGGCTTCCACCACTTCGGCAGGCTCGATAAACACGGTCTTTCCCGTGGCACTCTCATCGTGCACGATACCGCTGATCCTGCGCTTCACGGATGGGGCCACTGGCAATACCAGTCGACCGTCGCGCATGGTCGGAGCAGCGTCCTTGTCCACAAGCCCGTCTTTCTGTGCCGCATGCAATATAGTATATAATGTACGCGAGATGCTGCCTTGTGTCTTCTCGAGCTCATGACGGATGCTGGCAAGGGTCATCGAGGCTGAGTCTTTGATTCTTCCAAACTTGTCGAGTATCGAGTCAATGCGACGAATCATGGCAGGGAAGGTCATCACACCCTCCGTCAGTCTCTGCAGGGCGGGATACTTGTACTCTGCCAAAGCCATGTCGGCCACAGGGTCGCCGATGACCTCTCCCGCATCATTGAGATACTTCACAATGTTGGTGATGGTCTCCAGTGAGCGTCGTAAGTCCCAAACCTCGTCCTCCTCCAGATGAGTGTTCTCCAGTCGGATGCGCATGATGGCCTGCCTTACATCGAAGAAATACTGCATCGGGAAGTCATCTTTCTCTTCCTGCAGCCTGCGGAACTCTCTTACTTGTGCGAGCCATTCATTGATCACATCGGCATCCGTAGAGAAGGCTATTTCATCTACCTTCTCTTTGCCGAGAGTACTCAGACAGCGCTCTTTCAACAGCCGTCTGATCTCATCGAAACCGAGCTTATGTTCGAAGTTGTTTGGATAAATCACGCTGCAAAGGTACGAATAAGTGAGCGATTTTCCAAATTATTTTGAGAAAATCCGAGCGTGAGTACCTTCGAGCGGAGCTCAAAGGTAGTTATTATGGGCGATTTTCCAAATATTTTTTAAAAAGTTGCCGAAAAATTTGTTCATTTCCAAAATAATCCGTACCTTTGCACCCGCTTTCAGGAAAATCGAAGCACTGGAGAGATGGTAGAGTGGTCGATTACAGT
>Ga0247608_10004051_pt1 | contig 16674 bp, 19 predicted proteins | sample 176DNAGHGlowgp2_FD_193490 | JGI IMG/M metagenome (GOLD analysis project Ga0247608, IMG submission 193490) | Sheep rumen microbial communities from Palmerston North, Manawatu-Wanganui, New Zealand - 1766 DNA GHGlow gp2 | ecosystem: Host-associated > Mammals > Digestive system > Stomach > Rumen ... | reverse complement strand
TTCTGATATTCCACGATCTTTTTGCCATAAAAGAACTGATTCCATTCGCGCTGGTAATAATCATCCATTTCACCTTCTATCCACTGCACCCGGAATCTGATCCCGTTTTCATCTGTGCCATAAATATTGAAATAATATCCATACTCTCCCCAGCCATATGCCGTATCCAGAGTAAAATCATGACCGGGATATTTCTCATCAAGGGCCGCTTGTGTTTTTTTCGTCTCAAAATAACGCTCCACGGGATTACGATACCCAAAAAATCGGAGAACGGCGAAAGAAAAAACAGCAACAGCAATAATAACAAAAGAAACTAAAACTGTAACACCTATAATGATTCCGATCAAAACTCCATCCGGCTTCTTTGTCCTGTTATGTTTATCTGTATCCAATAATATTACTCTCCTTCTTTGTGACACAACATATGTCAGATCTTATTTCTATCCGGTCTTTTTGCCTTCAAACATTATCTTGCAGCGTGATATCTAGATCACTTCACCCGGGTCCATTGCTGTCCTCAATGCATCCCCCAGGCGATTGCAGCAGACCATGGTCAGCACCATGATGGCAACCGGCGGTACCAGACGGTGAGGATGCAAAAAGAAATTAAGGAGTCCACCCTGGATCATGAGTCCAAGGGAAACCTCACCGGACGATATGCCCAGTCCCATCACGGAAAGAGTGGATTCCATAAAGATGGCCGAAGGAATAGTCACCATGATCTGTGTGATCACAGGGCCCGTAATATTTGGAAGTATGTTTCGAAACAGGATAAAAAAACTGCCTGCCCCCAGAGTCCTGGATGCCAGGACAAATTCCGACTCTCTCATTCTAAGGACCTCAGCCCTGGCTATCTGGCTCATGCCTATCCAGCCCGTCAGCATAAAAGCAACTATAAGTGTTAAAATCCCCGGTTTCAATATGAGCACCAGCAGCGTCAGCACCACCATCTGGGGAATGGAGCCCCATATGTCCACCACACGCTGCATGCACATGTCCACAGCCCCTCCGAAATATCCTGATATCATTCCGTAGATAAGACCGATCAGCACGTTTACAAGTGTAGATACCACTGCCACGAACAAGGATATACGAAGCCCCCTGAAGCACCGGCAGAAAACATCCCTGCCTAAAGCATCCGTTCCGAATATATGATATTGAGCTATCCCCTGCTCTATGTAAGGATTTGATACTTCCCGTCCCGTAGTTTTATTGAGCACACTTTTACCGTCAAAGATACCCAGTTTTTCGATCACCGGTACCCTGGGAGTAAGATTCGGGTATTCCAGCTGCTGTGCATTAAATTTATAACCCGACAGCCATGGACCGATGATCGCAAGGATCACCAGCAGCAAAAGAGTCACCAGCGCAGCCACATTGATCTTTTTGCTTACGAACTTCTTATAAACGGATCTCCAATAGAGTGTTTCTCCATAAGCGCCGCTGTCTTTATTATCTTCCCCGTTTCTTTCTATAAAACGGAAATCTTCTGCCTTAGGTTCATAACCCATATTCATGCCTCTTTCCTTTTATCTATTCCGCCTTACCCGCTATCCTGATCCTGGGATCCAAAATGCCGTATATAATGTCCACGCCCAGCATCACCACTATATAGATCATGGCGTAGACAAAGCTCAGCGCCAGGACCACATTATAATCATTTTCAAGGATGGCCTCTCCCATAAACGAACCGATTCCGGGAACGGCGAACATATCCTCTATTACCAGAGTTCCCGTCAAAAGTGAGACCACCAGAGACCCCATCACCGTGACCACTGGAAGCAGGGCGTTTCTCAAAACATATCCGAAGATCAAAGTCTTCTTATCCATACCCTGGCATCTGGCAAATAGCACATAGTCCGACTGCATCACCCTCAAGGTCTCATCCCTCGTAAATCTGCTGATCACGGCTATGATCATCACCGACGATGCCAGAATGGGAAGGGTGGCCGAAGTCAGCGGCGCTCTCAGATCATAGATCAGTGGAAACATACGCCATTTAAAGCCGAGATAATAACAGAATAATACCGCAAAAACATAGGCCGGAGCCGCAAGCCCCAGTACCGATATCCCCATGGCAAGATGGTCGGGAAGACGTCCCTCCCATACAGACGCCATGAGTCCCAGCGCGATACCGACCACAGTCCCCAGCAGCAGGGAACAAAAACCTATGCCCACGGACACGCCTATCCTGCTTGTAAGAAGTTCTGATACCGGGTAATCACGGGAGAGCACATAGCTCACTCCGAAATCTCCTTTGATCACATTTTTCATATATAGCCAAAGCCTGATCAAAACAGGTTTGTCCAGACCGTATTTTGCCGCGATCACAGCCTTCTGCGCCGCATCCAGCTTCGCATCGTTAAAAGGAGAACCGGGCATCAGCGTCAGTAATAAAAACAGGATCACCATCATAACGATCAGTGAACAGGCCGATATCATAATTCTTTTTAAAATATATTTTTTCACTTTGTCACCTGCTTTTTATAGTTTGCATTTTTAAAACTGATCTCAGGACATAAGGGCAGAAAAGAGATCCCCGTCACCGCATCCGACAAAAGACATGCGTTTCCCTGACAATAGATCGGGATTATGACCGATTCCTCCATCAGATAATCCTCCGCCTCATGAAGTTTTTGAAATCTTTTAACGGGGTCCAGGACCAGAGGATCATTATCAGCATCTTCAATGATCTTATCATAAACCTGAGAACTGAATCCGGGGCAGCCCCATTTTACGCCTGTCACAAACAGATTAAGATAGGATGCCGGATCTCCGTAATCCGCTCCCCAGCCGTCCAGGCTCAGGTCAAAATTACCGGCAAACAGTTCCTCATAATACACATTAGGCTGGACCACCCTGTATTTAAGTTTGAAACCGGGAAGTGCCTTTTCCCATTCCTCCTTCAGGATATCCATGAAGACATTCGAATCCGAAGTAGTCAGAAATTCAAACTCCGCTCCGCTTTCACCGATCTCCTCAAGACCCTTTTCCCAGTATTCGCGGGCCTTCTCAGGATCGTACCTTATACCTGTCGGTTTCACCTCCAAAATCTGTGCCATCCGGCTCAAAACAGATCTGTTCCGGGATCATCCTTGTCATGACCGAATTCCCCGCTCTCAAAATATTTTTTCTGAGCATTTCCCTGTTCACGCACAGGCTCAGGGCTCTGCGTATATTTCGGTTCGCCAGGGCTTTGTTATTGAAATTCGGTTTTATATACCATACCATCGCGCCGCTGACTTCATTGAGTCGCGGATCGCCTTCGGAAACCTCCTGCTGTTCTCCGGAAATGGGAATGCACTCGGCATCGCCTTTCTGAAAGCTCATTATCAGCTGCTGCTGATCTGCAAGCAGCTGCAGGTTCACGCCTGCAAGTTCCACTTTATCCGCATCATAATAGTATTCATTTTTCCTTAAATGGATCTGCTTGCCCCTTGGCTCATAATAATCTATGGTAAAAGGACCGCAGCTTAAGATGTTATCTCCGTTGGCAAAATATCTGTCCTCATGGCTGTAATAATAACGACGGTTGCAGGGAGTCATGGCCGGTGCAGTCAAAAGATCGATGAAAAACGGACAAGGATTTTCAAGCCTCACTTCCAAAGTACGGTCATCCACTGCCCTTGCCCCCAGTGAGTCGACAGACGCGCCATCATAAAAAATATCTTCCGCTCCGACCACCTTCGCATAATCCGTAAGCATTATAGAAGCATCAGATGCATTTTCCGGATCCACCAGACGCTGAAAGGCAAAAACAAAATCATCTGCCTCAACCGCCGTTCCGTCATCCCAGCAGGCATCTTCTCTCAGATGAAAAGTGTAAATAAGACCGTCCTCCGACACCTCATAACTCTTTGCGATGCCGCAGATAGGATTCCCCTTATCATCTCTGGTCATAAGACCTTCCAGAAACATCCCCTGAATTTTGACATTATTTGCATAAAACTGCTTCTGGGGGTCAAGATTGGTAGGCGGAAGATTGACGTAAAAATCTATCTCCCTCTCCGGATCCGTCGAAGGAATGGAAGGGACGCATCCGGAAAGAAAGGACATCATCAGCGCAAACACAGTCATTATGCTAAACATCTTCTTTTTCATGATCTGCCCTCTTTCAATTTATCAGACGTCCATTTTTTGTATTCCGCATCTGTACACCATACCTTATGGGTTCCTTCAATGAGATGCCAGCTGCCGTTGTCATAATAAACGCCGTCCTTTTCCATATCATAATATTCCCGTTCCTTAAGCTGCACCAGCGGATTGGGTGAAGGGATCGCGGATATCAGGCTTCTGGTATACGGATGTACCGGATTGGAAAAGATCTCATCGGACGTCCCACTTTCAAGTAAAAATCCGAGATGCAGAACTCCTATCTTATCCGACAGATAACGCACCATTGAAAGGTCATGGGAAATGAACAGAAAAGAAGTACCCAGCTCATTCTTTATCCGCCGCAGCATATTTACAACCTGGGCCTGTATGGACACATCAAGCGCAGCTATACATTCGTCCGCGATAATGAGTGAAGGCTCCATGACAAGCGCCCTGGCTATACCAATGCGCTGCCTCTGGCCTCCCGAAAACTGGGCAGGATAGCGTCCTGCCTGTTCAGGAGACAGCCCCACCATGGAGAGGATCCTTAATATCTTTTCTTTTCTCTCCTCACGGCTATCATACAGATGATGTATATCCAGTCCCTCTCCCACGATCTCCTCGGCGGTTTTACGGGGATTCAGCGACGACATGGGATCCTGAAAGATCATCTGGATATTTTTATACAAAAGTTCCTTTTTTTCTTTATCCAGTGCACCCGAAATGTCCGTACCCTTTAAATATATCTTTCCCGAAATGGGTTCATACAGGCGGATCACACAGCGTCCGATAGTGGATTTACCGGATCCCGACTCTCCCACCAAACCATAGGTTTCACCTTCATTTATCTCAAAACTGACATTTTGAGCTGCTCGTGTCACATGATTTTTTGAAGAAAAATACATGCACAGATCTTCTACCCTTAACAGAGGTTCTTTAGCCGACATATTCTCTGGCCTCCTCTCTGAGACGTCTGATCCTCTTTTCAAGACTCTCGGGACGCTCTACTTTAGGCGCGCGCTCATCCAAAAGCCAGGTCGCCGCATAATGCGACTCGGATATCTTAAACACGGGAGGTTCCGCCTTGAAATCGATCTCCATGGCATAGGGATTTCTGGGTGCAAAAGTATCACCCACGATCTGCTTCTTAAGATCCGGCGGCGTGCCGGGAATGGAAAACAGTTCCGCCCCTTCAGAATCCACATCCGGTATGGAGGAGAGCAGCCCCCAGGTATAGGGATGCCTCGGGTCGTAAAAAACATCTATTATGGTTCCCGCCTCCACTATTTTACCTGCATACATCACATTTACGTAGTCAGCCATATTTGCCACCACTCCCATATTATGTGTGATGAAGACCACCGACAGTTCTCTTTCCACCTGAATGCGTCTTATGAGCTGGAGTATCTTTTCCTGAACCGTCACATCCAAAGCCGTGGTGGGTTCATCGCAGATCAGCACCTGTGGGTCACAGGACAGAGCGATGGCGATCACCACTCTCTGGCGCATTCCTCCCGAAAGCTGATGCGGATACTGCTGCATCCTGCTTTCCGGATCAGTGATGCCCACCTCCGTAAGCAAACGAAGTGCCTTGGAGGAAGCCTCCTTCCTGCTCATCCGATAGTGCGATAAGATAGCGGCCTCCAGCTGCCATCCTATCTTCATGGTTGGATTCAGGGACGTCATGGGATCCTGAAAGACCATGGAGATGCGCCTGCCGTTTATGTTGCTCTCACGCCAGACTCTGTCTTTTTTAAGCAGATCCTCCGTCTTACTGTTTTTATCTGAATCCAGATAAGTGAAAAATATCTCGCCGCTGTTTATGATCGTATTTTTAGCCAGGATCCCCATTACCGCACGCATGGTAACGGACTTTCCGGAACCGGATTCTCCGACTACAGCCAGCGTTTCTCCCTTCCTGAGCGTCATATTTACGCCTCTGATGGCATGGATCAACCCGGCCGGTGACTTAAAACTGATATCCAGATCACGGATATCCAGCACTATTTCCGCTCTGTCAGCCATTTCTCCTCCGTCATATATCTATTCATGTGTCGTGTATGATTCATACACAGTTTCCACACATTGATACAAGTTTGCACATGTCACCCTAACATTTTATCATAAACGCCCATAGATTCAAATAAAAACAGTTTTCCCAACTTCTGAACATTATGGCAAGAAAAGCGCCTCGCCATACCAATTACTCCCCTTATTATAAAAAAATAAGTGCAGATGTCAGAGTTAATTACTCTCTAACAACTACACTTTTATGATACTAAAAAGCGCCATACCCGCAAGCTATTCGCTTACGAGCCGACGCTCTTTTATCCCGTTATTCTTTTGCAAAAGAAAATGTACTCAGCATACCGGGGAATTTCCGTTCGCTTTGTCCATTATAGTTATATCACACTCAAAATCCTTTAAAAAGGGAAACGATAGGTAATTCATAGGTAATCCGTAGGTAATCTACAGGTAATCTACAGGTAGAACTATTTAATAGTTATCTCTCACTCACACTAGAAACCACCCCATCCCGAAAATATACATAGCCTTTTTTTGAGTAAACCCATTGTTCATTTGTACCCCATTCATAAGTATCCTTATTAATCTTATCTGGACTTCCCCAACTTGTTTTTTTAACTTCTTCAGGACTCATTCCTATCTCTGGTATCTTGTTTTTCCAATATTCCTCATCAGCCTGTTGAGCCTCTTCACGTTCTCTTTCTGCTTCAAGTTGGGCAATTCTTATTGGTGCGTAGTAGTTATTTCGATAATCTATTACAAAATCAATGAACTCTTTGTTCGAATCAATAATAGAATTTAACGCATCCACATCCACTGGATCAACATACACACTTCCATGAAAATTAGTCACTAAAGCCTTCTTCCCATCTTGATCATATAGACAATTACAATAGTCTCCGTATTGCTTATCAAAGAATTGATCTGGAACCTTTAATGCCTTATAATACCCATGCATGTCGTAATATAACAAAAAAACGTACTGTGAAAACGCATTTGTTTCTATACTATTGTATTCTGAAAATTTAAACGCATAATACTGAGTGTTAAACTTATTATCTTGCTTATCAGTAGCGTGTCCATCACCTTCCCACGCCTCAACAAATGAACCAATCGACCGATTTTTCATTACAACGTTATCCTGAAAATGCAACCCAATATATGTATCAAAAGCCACTTTTTCCTCTCTGCTCATATTTGAATAATCTACCTCATTTGCATGCCGAATGAATTCTTTCGCAAACAGATTACTATCTTCTAACTCCTTAAAACACTTTACTAGTTCATCAAATGTCATAACATCAGCTTCCACTTGGTCTGTATCCTCAAGCTTATATTCTGAAACAAGCGAAAAAACAGAATCATTTTCAGCATCGATTCTAAATATATCATCTTGTGTCAGTTCCTTTTCGTCAACAGCCTCATCGATTTTTTCTTCCGAACTTCGATTCTCTAATATTACATTTTCTTCCACAGGTTCATTAACAAAAACGTTATCAACTAATTTCCCCTGGCTTCCACATCCCCCAATCAAAAATGAAGTCAAAATACAAAAGATAATAAAAAATAATTTTTCTCTTAATCTATTCATTTCTTTCCCTCGATTGACTATTATTTGAAATAATGGTTGTTAATCTAATTCAACCCAACCCTAACACCTATATACAGTCCATATTCTAAATAACAATATAATTATTCTCTATAGCACATTCACAATACACTAAGTTTTCTCATAATATCCCGTTTAAGAATTACATGCTACAAATGTACCGACAAAAGCACCAATAATTCTCGACAATTCTATTAATGCATCAGTTTTTTTCAATTGAGCAATATTCGATCCCTCCATCGTTAAATCATACGAATTTGCCCCATTAATATCTCCTGAATTGTTGTTCTGAATCAACCCCGTTGAAAGCAACTCCTTAATCATGGTATCAAACGATTGCTTTGAAATCCCTAAAATTTTATTGTCAATATACCTGTATTCCCGAGTTGCCTTTAACAATACGTACATTTTTTCATCACGAGTCTTAAGCGATGAATTGCGAGGATTATAAGGATAACGAGCACTATCAACGGCCCAATACTGACCATTGCTTATCATTATCCCTGGAATATCTTTATGTTTTTTTATTATAGTATTGGGGCTTATTTTGTATCTTTTGGCAAATTCCTCAATACTAATATAATCATTATACACTTCTTTATTTTTGTGCTTAGCCCTTCCCACAATAAACGCCCTCTCAAACGGTGTAGATTTAACAATTCTCAAACAGCTCTATTTTAAAACGACAATACTCACCTTCAAGATTTTATGCGTCACAGTGCCCCATATGAGTACTACTTTTCAATAAACTGGATCATAATCAAATCCCCAAGGATCTTTATTTCGCCATCCTTTTTCATTATAATAATCATTTGCCTTTTTATTCCAATCCTGCTGTTTTTTTTGCAAATCCCCACCACCATATACATTTCCAGTATTATTACTCGGTTTTAAATCTAAATTCTTCCCATATTCATGAATCTTTACATTATTCACTGTTATGACGGCTAGTACTTTTCCATATTTTTCCTTATCATTAATGTTCTTTCCACAACAAAACACTTTTTCACCTTGACTTGTTTCATAAGTCTCAAACCTACCCGGAATATGGTCTTCAATAGCATAAGCAACTAACGATCTGGAAGTATTATCAAAATTCGAATCAGTATTACTGCACACGCACTCTATTTGAAGTGATGCACTATAATTTCCTTCTCTATCTATAGAGAAATCTTCAAGTACATAATCTATGTTGTTTACTCCATAACGCATTAAATCATCATCCTCTAATGCCGCATTCATTTGTTTTCCTAATGCTTACAAATACTCCGCCTTTGCAGAATCTAATTTGTTTTTTATGTCGATTTTAATGATTACTGCATACACAATAATGAGTATAACAACTATCAAACCAATCACTTTTTTCTTATTATCACGGTATCTCATTCGTTCCCTCCTTAGAAAGACTTTCTCGATATTTCATCATCACCGCTTCCTAGTTTTCAACATTTTCTATCTTAGATATTGGTCGAGTAGTTATTCTCTCTATTACCGTGACTAAAAAATATACTTTTTCTCTGTTTGAATTTATTCTACTCATATGAGTAGTAAATTCTTTTACCCGCTGTTCATAGAGGTTATTCTGGTTTTGTGCTGACACCCCCATTATTATTCCACCACCAACTCCTGCTATACCCGTTCCAATTCCTGCAGCAACATATGTATTGATTGGTTTTTTTCCAATCATAGGCGTGGATAATATTTCCTGTAACCATCTATTATATGCTGTGGGTAATTCATCAAACGCTTTTTTAAGGACTTTATAATCAACATCTTCTTTATATCTTTCAAGATAAATACTTTTGCTATCACATAACGATTTTGCTTTTTTCATCAATCCTTCTGGTGTATTTATCCCCGGCTCTACGCTTGTTACAGGATTACGATTTGCAGCCACAACATAATAAACAACAACTCCAACACAGATAATCAGTATAATCCACCCAAGTGTTACCATTCCTGGACTTCCATTAGGAGCACCCTTTGAAGGGCTGGAACCAATACCAATAAACATTCCAGCAAGCATTATGCCCCCTCCTATTCCAACAAAAGACCACACTTTTCCTGAAAATGCTATGCAAAACAAACCCATACCGATAAGCAGAATAAGTAATCCAAATACCATCATAGTCCCCCCTCCTTTCGAACACAATATGGATTTCGACAGTCCAATAATGGTTTTTATTGTATCACAAAGCGATTCGATAAAACAAGCATTCTATTCAAGAACGTATTCAACGTGCATGTCGTTATTGTTAATTTTGCACAAATAGTTGCAGTGTGATATTAACATTGTCACAATTAGCTTGAATTTATTAAAACCAACAACTTTCTGACACCCGACAGTGATATAAGTTTTCATTAGTGAGGAACTTTCCGGACATTCAGATTAAATGTGAACCATAACTATAATAAAGCATTGGGATTGTATGCTTTTAATTAAGAAAATCGAAAAAAGATTGAAAGAAACATTTGCAATTGGTATTATTGACAAGAAAAAGCACCCACTCCAAAGTGGATGCATCCCAAGAGGTAAGTTAGCTCATAAAGAGCCGCCGCCCCTGTTGGCAGACAGAGGCGGCATTTTTATTTGTGCTGTTTTCTCTCGTCGAGAAAGTCAAGCGACACTACTACCAGCATATCAAGCGATATCAGCAAGTCGATTATTTCTAACATAACGGTATAGTAAGTACTAGATCACCGATCATCCCAGCCAAATAAGTTGAAACTATTTCAAGTAGTTCTCACAGAACTCTTTCGCCGTGATTATCTGAATACCTTCATAGTCATGAATATCAAGAAGATCCTTATCTCCACTAACGATATACAGAGCCCTGGCATCTACAGCACATTCGATAAACTTATCATCATCCGGATCCCGGCTCACGCTTATCGCTGATTTACGCTCAATGATCTTCATCGAAGAAAATAGCGGCGACAAAATGCTTTGATTCAAATGTCCCTGTTTTCTTTCGATCATCAAGTCAATAATCCCCATATATTCATCCATGATTTCTATTGTAGCGTACGCATCTATCCCGCCATCGGCAATTGCTTCAACAATCTTTCGGGGATTCCCACCGAAAAAGATTCCAGAGATCACTACGTTTGTATCTACAACTATCCTCATGATCTTTTACTCTTCCTGTATGATTTCACAATATCATTTACGTCAGCTTCTTCATAACCCGCTTCTTTAGCCCAAAGAGCTGCCTCATCCAAACTCTTCCTGAAATCCTGCTCAGTAGGGATATCAATAGGTTTAAGCATGATCATATCGCCTATGGCATATGCTGCAAGCTTGGCACCAGCTTCTATATCCAGTTTTTTTCGAATATCCATCGGCAGGACTATCTGCCCCTTTGACGATACTGAAAGAACATCAACTGCCATAATATCACCTCCGTAAGAATGTAAGCATTTCTTACATTCAATATACCATACCTCAGATTCTCTTTCAAGCATTTGAAGCGATTTGAAACGATATCGACTTCCCGTCTTAAGTCCCGGAAAAATACTATCCATCTAATCATCCAAGCCCCACATCAAGGGCCATCATAAGCACGAATCCTGCGGCAAAACTTACTGTTCCTATGTTTGAATGTACTCCTTCAGACATTTCCGGGATAAGTTCCTCAACTACCACATATATCATGGCTCCGGCAGCAAAGCTCAGCAGATACGGCATAACAGGGATGAATATCCCGGCTGCAGCCACTACCAGCAACGCGCCTATAGGTTCCACAATACCGGATAAAACTCCGTAAAGGAATGTACGCCACTTTGGTACTCCTTCCGCCAAAAGAGGCATGGAAACAATAGCTCCCTCAGGAAAATTCTGTATGGCAATACCGATAGCAAGCGCCAATGCTCCCAAGAATGAGATTTTCTCATTTCCATACATCCAGCCTGCACAAACTATGCCCACCGCCATTCCCTCAGGGAGATTGTGCAACGTCACTGCCAGCACAAGCTTTGTAGTCCTTTTCAATCCGCTTCGCGGTCCCTCTTCACTGCTGTTAAGATGTATATGCGGCGTTATCATATCAAGGACTAACAGGAAAAGCATTCCCACAGTAAATCCGACACACACCGGTAAAAATCCAAGTCTCCCCATACCTTCAGCCTGGGCAAGAGCAGGCTGCAACAGGCTGAAAAATGACGCCGAAACCATCACTCCTTAAAACCATTCTTCATTCCGGTCTCATTAATATAATAAAGCCCGGAAATCTCAAACGGCAAACTTAAATCTGTCGATTCACTAAAAGAGCTGTCACCGGAACTGTCAGCTTTATTTTTATCCTGGTATTCCGGATCCACCGTAATTTTCCAAATATTTACGTGCTTTATGTTCTCCTGAAGCTTTTCTATTCAACCTTTTTCTTTCACACTAATCTCCTTCTTTATGGGGTCAGGCCCCATTAAAATCAATTAAAACTTATTCACGATTTATTCTTGGGGGTCAGCCCCCTTATACTGCATCATTTCATACTTCAGCCTGCTGCCCTCACTGATCTCAGGCGGCAGTAATGCTCTGGCCACTAATTTCAGTTCATCTGACTGTATATCCGTCCTGCGAAGATTTGCATAATCCCCGTCGATGCTCACCACTTCATAAAACCAAGTCTCCATATCTGAAAAATGTCTCCTTTCCGGTGCCAGTCTTTGTGATGCGATCAAAACTCATTTATGCTATTCCTGCGTATTCATAGCCGGCTTCCGTGACTGCTTCTTTGATAAGAGCCTCATCAACCTCCTTGGAAGTAGTAATGGTTACCAGGTTTTCCTCATGAGAAGCCACTGCGGATTCTACTCCGTCAATGGCCTCCAGCGCCTTCTTTACATGAGCCTCACAATGTGCACACATCATTCCGTTTACCTTGATCTTCATTTCTTTGTCTCTCCTTTCATTTTTATCATTATCAATCTTATCATATTCTGATTGAATGAATCTATGGTCGATGGGATTCTTTACGGGCTTATCTTTGGACCCGTCATGAACCTTTAACAGGTTAAGTCTCAGTGCATTAGATACTACGCAAAAGCTTGAAAGTCCCATGGCAGCCGCTCCAAACATCGGATTGAGTGTCCAGCCAAAGGCTGCCACATAGCAGCCGGCAGCAAGGGGAATCCCAATGATATTATAGAAAAATGCCCAGAAAAGATTCTCATGGATATTTCTGAGGGTAGCCCTTGAAATCCTGATAGCAGCTGCCACATCACGGATGCTGCTTTTCATAAGCACGACATCCGCCGCATCAATGGCAATGTCCGTTCCCGCTCCGATAGCGATTCCCACATCTGCCCTGGTAAGAGCAGGCGCATCATTTATACCGTCACCAACCATTGCTGTTATCCCATGTTCCATACATTTTCTTATGACGGCTTCTTTTCCGTCAGGGAGTACCCCTGCTATGACTTCATCTACTCCGGCCTTATCTGCGATCGCCCCGGCTGTGATCTCATTATCACCTGTCAGCATCACCACATGGATACCCATATTCTTAAGCTCTGCAACCGCCTGCGGCGTGTCCTCCTTTATGGTGTCGGCCACAGCGATGATTCCCATCAGCTTATTTCCCTTTGTGAAAAGCACCGGCGTCTTACCCTGCCCGGACAGTTCATCCAGACACTTGGCAGCTGTCTTTGCACTCTCTGCCAAATCTTTTATCCCGGTATCTCGTACGGTCACTTCGATTAACGCATCATGACGTTCCAAAATACCCGTAATGAATCTTGCATTCCCGCCTGCAACAGGCGCACCGCCAAGCTTTGCCCTAAGACCGTTCCCTGATAAAACTTCAAAATCCACCGTCTCCAAAAGCCCTGTCTCATGCTCTTTTGCATGATCCACGATCGCCCTCGATATGGGATGCTCACTTTTGGATTCCAGCGCATAGGCGACTGTCATCAGCTCCTTTTCGTCAAAACCATCTGCCGGGATCACATCCGTGACCCGCATGATGCCTGTGGTTATGGTTCCCGTCTTATCAAGGACCACTATCTGCGTTTTCCCAGTGAGTTCCTGAACTGCCGCGGTTTTAAACAGGATCCCGCTTTTGGCACCCACACCGTTTCCTACCATTATCGCCACGGGAGTGGCAAGCCCCAAAGCACAGGGACAGCTGATCACCAGAACCGATACCGCTCTTGCCATGGCGTATCCGAAAGTCTGTCCTACCAGTAACCAAACAATAAATGTTATTAATGAAATACCCATGACCGCCGGTACGAATACTCCCGACACCCTGTCGGCGATCTTCGCAATGGGGGCCTTGGTTGCTGCGGCATCGCTGACCATTCTTATGATCCCGGCAAGGGTGGTATCCTCGCCGACCCTAACGGCTTCGCATACCATATATCCGGAAGTATTGATGGTCGCTGCGCAAACCTTATCTCCCGCCTGCTTTTCCACGGGAACGCTCTCTCCCGTGAGCGCGGACTCGTTAACGGCACTCTCACCCTCTTTGACTATACCATCTACAGGTATACTGTCTCCCGGTCTTACGACAAACCTGTCCCCGACTTTTACTTCCTCTATCGGGACAGTCTTCTCCGTATCCCCCTCCAGGATCACGGCAGTCTTCGGAGCCAGTCTCATAAGTGACTTAAGCGCATCGGTAGTCCTCCCCTTGGACCTTGCTTCAAGAGTTTTCCCCACTGTGATCAGCGTAAGGATCGTAGCCGCAGACTCGAAATAAAACTGATCCATGTAATACATGACCAGATCATTGTCTGCATTAAGCACTGCCCCCGTCATGGCAAAAAGCGCATACACGCTGTAAGCATAGGAAGCTGTCGCTCCAAGCGCCACCAGTGTATCCATGTTTGGAGATCTGTGTATCAGACCTTTAAAACCACTGATAAAAAACTTCTGATTTATCACCATGATAAATCCGGCTATGAGCAGCTGATACAATCCCATTGCCACATGATTACCCTCAAGAAACGGTGGCAGAGGCCAGTCCCACAGCATATGCCCCATTGATACATACATCAGAGGGATCAGCAGAATCACTGAGGCTGTAAGTCGCTTTTTAAGCAGCGGCGTTTCAGTATCCTTCAATGAATCCTCGTAGTTTACCGACGATGACCCCGCCTTATTTGTTTTCTTTAGGCTGGCGCCATAACCTGCTGCTTCCACAGCCTTTATGATTTCTTCCGGGGCTGCGCTTCCCTCTACGCCCATGGAGTTTGTAAGAAGACTCACGGCACAGCTTTCAACACCCTCCACGGCGTTCACAGCCTTCTCAACCCTGGCCTGACAGGCGGCACAGCTCATTCCGGTTACGTTATATTGTTCCATATCATCTCTTTTCCGACCTGAAAGTCTATCTCATGAGTTTCTGCAAGGTGACCACCAGCTCATCAATGATCTCATCATTTCCTTCACGGATATTGTCCGCCACACAGGTCCTCATATGGTTTGCCAAAAGGACCTTATTAAAGCTGTTAAGAGCACTGGAAATTGCCGACACCTGAATCAGGATATCAGTGCAATATGCATCATTTTCAAGCATTCCTTCCACACCTCTCACCTGGCCTTCTATCCTTTTCAGTCTGTTTATCAGATCTCTTTTTTCCTTTTCATCTCTGTCTTTATGCTTGCCGGAGCAATGCGGACAGCCGCCATTCATTTCTTCCATATTATTATCTTTCTTTGACATGTTTTCCCTCCGCACAAATACCCCATGGGGGTATATCATTTTCTCTAATATATACCCCCATGGGGTATCTGTCAATCAGTTTTTTCATATTCCTAAATTTCTTGATAATAAAGCATATTTCTGTTATCTTTTATTCGTATGGTTAATCTTTTACTTTAACCTGCACCAGAAGGTCTGCGACAATACCCCCATAGGTCCCTATGAACCGGGCAAAGCCAACGGCACACCGCGTCGCAAGGCTGCCACTTTTACGGTCAAAGACGCGCGGATACTGATAGTGGACGACACCCCCATGAACCTTCAGGTACTGTGCGGTCTGTTAAAGGGTAACGCCATGAAAGTCGAGACCGCCGACGGGGGCATGAAATGCCTGGAGTTATTTGAGAATAACGATTATGATGTGGTATTTCTTGATCACAGAATGCCTGAGATAGACGGCGTGGAAACGCTCCTTCTCATGAAGGAGCGTTTCCCTGAAAAAACCGAAATTACAGATCACTCATAGCCAGGCTGGACACTGCCATTTAGACTTCGGGTCTTAAACATTTTTATTCTGTCCTTTCTACCTTTATGCCGCTTATTCCACACTCTTTCAAGATATCCCTCATGGCCAGCACATATTCTTCACCTGAAAAGCCCTGATACCAGTCTATATAGAAATTTCCGCCCACTTCAGTAGTCTGGAGCATGATCCCCTTCTCCGGCATTGCATGGAATGCAGTCATGCGGATACGCTCACCGTACTCACCCGTGCGCATAGTTCCCAGATAGCTGACGCCCGCGCCTGCCTTCATATTTTTGCGCATGTCCATGATGATCTTATTAAGAGCACCGTGTTTAAAGGCCTTCGCATAGCCCTCACATATGGAACGATATACCCCCGCCGACATCTTTATCCCATCCCCATTGGAAAAGCCCGCAATGGCGGTACGGAAATCAGTATTTAATTCCTCATCCGTTTTTTCCGACAGATCTTTGGGATCAAAATAATAATTGAAATGCACCACCTGATGAAGAAGTGAATTCTCATTTCCCATAACATTACGGATGCTTACAGGCACCATGAAATTAAAGGGAAGCGTATTCCCGGGATTGACCCTTTGCAGCGCCTTTGCAAATAAAACATAAAATACGGACATGGGGCTGCCCTTCACCGACTTAGCATATTCCATGAAGCCTGCGGACGGAACGCTGATACAAAAGCCCCTGCAGTCAGCCTTGGGCACAAAGATACAGTCTTTGGGGCTCTGGGGCGTCTCAAAAACAGGTTTGTTCATA
>Ga0247608_10004050_pt1 | contig 16675 bp, 15 predicted proteins | sample 176DNAGHGlowgp2_FD_193490 | JGI IMG/M metagenome (GOLD analysis project Ga0247608, IMG submission 193490) | Sheep rumen microbial communities from Palmerston North, Manawatu-Wanganui, New Zealand - 1766 DNA GHGlow gp2 | ecosystem: Host-associated > Mammals > Digestive system > Stomach > Rumen ... | reverse complement strand
TCTTTTTTCAAAAAGTGGACAGCATTGTGTTTTTATAAATTAATGTCTTTGTTAGGGGTTAATATAGTCTACAATCATGCAGATTTCAGACTAATGAGCAAAAGAGCTGTTGCAACAATGAAACAATTTGGCGAACATAATTTATTTCTAAGAGCTATTGTTCCATTAGTTGGATATAAGTCTTGTAATGTATACTATGACCGAGTAGCCAGAGTAGCCGGTGAATCAAAATATCCTTTGAAAAAAATGTTGGTATTTGCTTGGAATGGAATTACTAGTTTTTCCATTGTACCTTTAAGATTAGTAACATTAATAGGTATTTTAACATGCATTTTTAGTGTTGTTTTGTTATTATATACTTTCTATAGGTATTTTACAGGTGGTGTGATGCCGGGTTGGACATCACTAATTACCGTCATCACGTTTTTTAGCGGTGTTATTTTATTATCATTAGGTATAATTGGTGAGTATATGGGACGTGTTTTCACAGAGGTTAAAGCCAGACCTTTATATATAATCGATGAAAAAATTAATTTAGAATAAATCTGTACTTATATAAAACATAAAATTACTATAAAACCTCTTTCCCTAACGGTGAGAGGTTATTTTTTTGCTAAAATTACCCAAATATTTGATTTTACCTACAATTTTAGCATTTTGTTAGCAAAAAAGATTGGTTTTAAATCAATGGCTTAAGTTCCTAAAGCAAAAAAAGTGAAAAAAAGGGGTCCGCAAATACAAAAATTCACTATATAATTCAAATAGTTAAAGCGAATAACACTATTTGAAAGGAAAAGCTATGTATCAAATCAAAGTCAACGGAATTTTAATGCCGACAATTTATTGGACCCTGCAGGAAGCATTTGCTGCTTGCGATTATGAAAAAGCACGCGGTTGTGCCGTCATCTGCGACATCGTGCATTTATAAACTATTTCAGACAAACAGTATATTGAAAGGAACCGACCATGCAAAAGCAATTTGAACAATATCTCTTAGCAAAGAATTACAGCCCTTTGACTTCTATTGACTACTCTGCTCGCTTAGAAAGATTATGTCGCAAGGAGCAAATTTCTTATGAGCATTTAGCCCAACATTTAGCTAAAATCATGCCGCAATATGATAAAAACGGCAAAAAATCAAGCTATGGCAGACGTTCTCATTCAACGGTTATCAATGCTTTGAAGAGATTTAGCGAATTCTTAGCTGATGGCAATATCCTAATGCAAGAGGCTAACTAATGACAGATGTTAAGACCTTAAACGATAATTTTCGCAAAACATTTACCGGTGGTCGAGTTCTTTTGACTGCCGGTATTGATTCAATGCCTAAAGATGATGTGGCACAAATATTGTCTTTGGTGCGTAATTTTGATAATTTTACACCAGATAACGATCCGTATGGCGAGCATGACTTTGCCGCATTTGATTATAAAGGCGATAAAATCTTTTGGAAGATAGATTATTATGACCTAAATAATGAATATCTGTCTGAAAATCCTGCTGACCCGACAATTACCAACCGCGTTTTGACAATTATGCTGGCAGAAGAATATTAAACACATGAATTGAGATGTGTTTTTTTACCCCAGATGCGCAAATCGAGCTCTTTATATGGGTTTGTATAAGAAAGACAAAATTTGTGCATCCAGGGCAACTAAAAACGATTTTTATTGCTTCTGATAATAAGGGCACTCGTACCCTTCAGCCTTTAACGGAAGCTCCGTAATCCACGATGGTGCTTGTTCCATAATATTGCAGATGGTTTGAATTTGTGTATCCATCGGCACTTCAACAATAACCTCGTCATGGACATGAGCAACAACACGATAATCAGATAAATTACCTAAAGCAAAGGCCAAAATATCTCGACTAATGCCTTGAACGATATTTTCTACCAATTTTGCTCCGTAGGTGCTGATTTCCTGTAATTTCTTATCTTTTCCGCCTCTGTAAACAATCTTGTCGTATCCGTTTTCATCTTTTTTAATTTCAGGAGAACGATAAGCCAAAGAACGTCCAGAAGGCAAATCAATGTAAAGAACATTTTCAGGGCACCAAAATCTGATATTTTCGACTGTCGTACCAGCACGATTTTTAATTGCATATATCGCTGCTTTATCGCATCTTTTCCAAAAGTCTTCTATTTTTGGATTTGTCGCACGCCATTGCTTAACCAAAGAAGGCAATTCATCTTCGGTAAGCCCCATATCTAACGCTCCCATTCTGATTAAGGCATTTTCACCTCCGCCATAGCCAAGAGCTAATTCGGCTATTTTGCCTTTGACTCTAAGATCACCATTGATACCATTTTTCACAACCGGCTTATTAAACATATGGGAAGCGCTCTCGCAATAAATATCTTTTCCTGCCGTAAAAGCATCAAGACGCCATTTTTCGCCAGCAATAGCTGAGAGCACTCTAGCTTCAATCTGGCTATAATCAGCCACAATAAATTTATATCCGGTTTCGGGAACTAATGCTGTACGAAGCAATTGGGACAATGCGTCAGGAGTGTTATAATACGTTTTTCCATCCTCGCTGATGAATTTTTCTTTCATCGACATATAATCCGTATTAATAACAGCATTACGGGCCTCATCAAGTTTGGCTAAATGATTTTGGGGAAGATTTTGTAATTGAATGCCACGACCAGCCCATCTCCCAGTTGTAATAGCACCATAAAACATAAAGCTTCCTCTGGCTCTTCCGTCTTGTGTCGCCATATTCATCATACGCGTGTATTTCTTAACTGAACTTTTTGCAAGTTGTTGCTTTAATTTTAAGGCCTGGTGCACAACTCCATCAGTATATTTGCTTAATAACTGTTCTATAGCCTTTTTATCAAGATTTTCAGCAACAACCCCCTGAGATTTAAGCCAAACATTAAGTTGATTTATGCTATTGGGATTTTCAATGCCGGTAAGATTTTTTAAGCTGTCATAATTTATTGTTCTAACAGCTTTATCAACGTCAAGAGCACTCTGCACAAATGCCGTGTCTATTTTAACACCACGGTCATTGATTTTTTGATCAATAGCATATTGTTTCCAGATATCATCAGGAACAGGAGTAAAGCGTAAACGTTCTTTAATGGCTAATTCCACCTCGACGTCACGTTTATTATAGTGTTTAAATATCTCCCATCCGTCAGGATTATGTTCTGGTAAATTACGCGTACGCATATCATTTTTTGCAGTAGGCTTGCATGGACAACAAAAATATTTAATGAGTTCTTTGCCTTCCTTCATTTTTTGCTCGGTTAAGCCTAATTCAGCTCCGACAGCATCCAAACTATGTGGTAATCCCACATAATTGGACCAGACCGCAGAACAACGCCACGAGATTGGATTAAGATAATTTTGCAATGCTTTTTCATCCGTTTGATAGCCTTTGAAGTACTGGGGATAATTCTTTTGTAACCAAACAGATAGACTGACACGTTCGAAATTAGCATTAAAGGCCCACTTAATGACCGTATCGTCAGTTAAGGCCTTCAATATTTCGTCAGGAATTTTTTCACCCGAGGCCAAATCAATTACTTTAACCTCACCTCCGTTAACCGAATAAGCAAACAACAAAATATCAAAGTTGGGACTGTCCGCATATTTATATACACCATTTTGCTTGACATCCTCGTCCGAATAAGTCTCTAAATCAATTGACAGATCTTTTATTTCACAGCCTTCTGTATTTTTTTCTTTATAATAATCAGGACTGGGCAAGGCTAAAAGCTTATCCGGTGCCGGCAAAGTAATAACTTTAGATAAAGTTTGTGGGTGATGTCCTTTATCGTCATCAGGAGTCGTCGGTTCAAAATAAGGCGCCAACAAATCTCTGAGTTCCTGTTTTGTAATTTTTGAGTTTATTGCGTCTAACGTATTTACCGAATCAGCCCATTCACGAAAAGCATAATACTGTGTTATATCAATAAGGTACTGCTTGGTAGTACAGCCTTTATATTTAAACTCATCGACATAACCTTCCTCAACCATATATTTCAGAGCATCTCTGATTGCCTCTTTGCGATCACTTTTCAGAAACTCTTTACCCGGTTTATCTTTAAGCATATCAAAAATTTGCGATGTATTAAATTTAAACGACTTATTATCTTCGGGAGTATAAGTACCAAATTTTGCACCTAAAAATTTGCTGATGCTTTCTATTCCCAATGGATTTAAGCGTTTCTGATTATTCTTACCTACTATTCTGTACATTTTTTCATGCTGGCTAAAATCGGGTAAACTATTCATTACTTTTTCCATACGTTCAGATAGGCATTCAAAAGGAACATATTCTTGAATGGGATTACCAAAATATACTGTTGAAACGCGACGCTGCTTTAAGCTAATACTGTCATTCGAGGCAAAAATCAGGTTGGTATTAACATGATATGTGTATGGGTTCTGATTTTTTCTCTCAAGCTGAAATTGGCCACCATCAATAGCTCTTATTAATCTATTTCGTGGCATTCCGCTCGGTACGACTTCATCACAAAAATTCAAGTGTGCCTTCCAGAGGTTCTCCTCAAAACGACTTTCAAAAGATCCGGCATCATTTACATAGTTGATTGAGCCGTACTTCTGTTCAATCTCTAATATGCATTCAGCAAAGGTAGATTTCCCGTTTCCCTGTATGCCGGATAGAAAAAGAGCGGTACGTTGTGATTTTCTGTGCCGCGGCATTTTTTGACAACGCGTTGCTTTAAGCTGCATCAAAAAATAAACAACCGATAAATAGCTTGGTCCATCAACAATGTTAAAACCATAAAGGGCGTCAACCAAGGCATCTAAATCTGGTTTAGATATTGCCTTATCTGCCTCTATATTCTTTTGGAATATTTTGGCTTGACGGGCCTGTTTTAAAAATTCAATCTTATTTTGAACGCGCTCTATAGCAGTCTTGCTTCCTGAATATTCCCACGCCACATCAGCAGTCACATCTTCATAACGCATTTTTCCTTTTCCCTCATAGACAGGGTTAAGTATTGGGTTTCCCACGCATGCGGCTATGACAATTTTTCTTGCTGTTACGTCATTAAATTCTAAATTATTATCTGCACAGTACTTCGCAATTCTTTTTTCCGGGTCTGCGCAAATTTTATCAGACAAATATTTTGTCATATTTTTTGCTCCAGAGATTTAGTGAACAAGTAAAAAAGGTATCTCCAAACCGTTTCTTAAAAGGTAATTGCAACACGCAAAATACGGGTATTTAAAACCTAAATTGTTATGTAACTTTTTTTGACTTTTTTAATATAGTTGCATTCAAATAATAGTTATCTATTTGAAATATGATAAATAAATTTGCTATATGGTGGAGTAAATAATTATAGACAATAATAAAAAGATGTGTTAAAAATATTAAAAAAGAAAGGAATTACAAATGAATATAGTATGCAAGCACTGCGGAAGTAATATATTAGTCAAAGATGGTATGGTCGCGGGAAAACAGAGATGGAAATGCACTAAATGTCACAAGACAATGCGAGCTGGTGATAAAAGAGAAAAACACGACCTATGGAAGAAGATGCTAGCAATCAGAATGCACAGAGAAGGTGTTAGTCTTAATAAAATAGCCGGGTTCTTGGGGGTTTCTCGGTCAATAGTTTTATATTGGCTTAAAAACTACAAAACAATTATAAAAAACGAAATGAACTCAATTGATTTTCCCAGAAACGCAAAAAATATAATGCTTTTAGAACAAAAACACTTAAAATATTTACGTGACGATGTTTGTTTCGACCAAGCATTTGGTATAATATGGACTAATTCTAAAAGTGACATTAAAACAATAGTTTTTGTAATGGGTAAGGTCTGAAATTTTATCTATATATACTAAATGAAAATTTCTGCTTTTTTTTACGATTTTTTGGGGGTATTTTAACCTAATTTTTGCGCCATTTTCGTGCTTGATTATTTTGACGGAAATTTTATTTATGATATTTTTTGTCCAAAAGCGACTGGCTATAAGAAAAAGATTTTAAAGGATTTTTTTTTAAGTTTTTTTATTCTCTTAATAAAGAAAAAAAAATAAAATAAATTATATAAAAAAAAGAAAATGCTTCTGAATCAATAAAATCAAGGCTTTTAAGATTTTTTTTGTTTTTATGGTTAGATCAAACGGGGGGATGAAAATAAAAATAAATAGTAGGACGTCTGCAAAAAAAAATAACGCACGAGGTAACCGGCGCTATATAATAAGTATTATACGCTCTTCTTAATTAGTTTTGCTTTGAGCTCAGATGTGAGTCTCTATAGGGTAAATAAAAAAGGTCATGAGATAAGATAATTCTGTCGCTATCGAATCGTCCAAGCTCTTTGATTACAATTTGTTTTTCGCTATACCCTGCGACATTTTGTGTATCATTAAAGCCAATAGGACATAAATCTAGGCAATAAGTGGGGAAATTAAACTTGTCGCTGACTGAAATAATGGCAGCTTGTAGTTGTTGCGCCGTAAATTCGCGCTGATTTAATAAAATATGGAAGTGCCAGCCGTATAAAACACATTTTTCTTCAAAGCATATAAAAGGAAGGTGCTTTTTGTTCCAATGTCGCCCTAATAAAGCACGTTCAAATTCAAGCATTACGCGACGTAGATGTGTAATACTGTTCATTTTGTTGGCACGTCGCAAGTTGTCTGGGAGTTGCAAAGTTAAAAAGTGCGTAGGGTTATAGATTCCGTCAATCCAGTTGTTAAGCTCTTGCTTTAGAGCATTAGTTTGGTTGGAAATATGCGCTTTTACATAAGGTTTTGTTTTTTCGCCGTGGGATTCAGTAGAGGAGACTTGCTTAGGCGTTGTTAGATTTAGACCAGTGATGTGCTTTGAGGTGATATTAGATGCATTCATGGTTGCATTACTCCTTTATATTAATAACTTAAGCATAGTGATGACAAAGGCGTCGATATCATCTTCTTGCGCTAAATTAAACAAATTAATTACCCCAGAGCGATTAACAGCCTCTGATGTTCATATCTGATAGATAAAAAATAGAACATATTTAAAAGAACTGAATTAAATCCCGAAAATTTAATTTGTTACATAATGCGAGCATAAAACATTATATTAGCACCCCGATTTACTTGAAAAAGGCTTAGATATTTTTAAATAAGCTTTGTTTCTACTGAAAAATGCCTTCTTAAACTATTGACATACGTAAGAAGCGCTTTTGCGCCCTAATATCATCATCGGACAAAACAGGTTAAACTATACGAAAGATATAGCTTATGTTTATTAACTATCTTCGAGGTATAGTTTATGGCCTAAAAAAGCATCTTTACTTCCCCACAACTTCCCAATGACCATCTTTGTCAGGACCGATACGGCGAAGTTTACCATTTTCCTTTAGAGTAGTAATTTGCTTGGCGATGGCACGACGAGAAATCCCTAAGATTTCAGCCATCTCTGTGGTTGTTATCTTCGGATTTTGCGCGCTTAATGCCCAAATTTTCTGTGAACTTTTTTGTGTCGTTTTCTGTGAACTTTTCTGTGAACTTTTTTCACTCTTAATCTGCATCTCGTGGTAGAAAATTACTCAAAATACTTCTTTATGGCTTGTTTGTATTGCTCCAAGAATAGCTTTTTGAAGTATGAGGCACTGCTGTATACGTCATTATGCAATATTAACAATATATTTTAATTCAACTGTTCTAAATCCAACACGAGAGATTTGGCAGGTTAATTTATGTTTTCCCTTGTATTCAAGATGACGCCAAAATATCCTAGAATTATTGGCAACAGAATAATGTAGAGATCCTGCCATGGCCGCTTCATCCCCTGTATTATCAACTATCCATGTTATTTTTTCTCCACCTACATAAGGAGCTCTAAGCTCAAATCTTATAGAAAGACCTCTAGGATATTTTTTAGAATTACTCGGTACATTATTCTCATAAATTACATCTTCTGTCTCTTTTCCAATACTAGCAATCAATCTATAAGGGGAATTTTCATTCGTGGTAGCACTTAAATGTTCTGTTAATTGATTATCAGAAACAAAAGTATTATTAAAAAACACATTCCAAGCATTAATTGCTTGTTTTTCTGTACATATAGCACTATTTAAAATTGATAATTTAGGAAAAAACTCATCTAACTTTTCTTTAAGTCGTTGCATTTGTTTTATATGCTTTTCTGAGGTAATTAAAGGTTGTGGACGATAATTTTCTGCTTCGTTATAAACAATCAAATTGTCACTACTTTTCATTAAATGTCTATAAATTTGTTCAATTGTACGATAAAAAGATACATCATCTCTAAAATTATCAGGAACATAAAATTTTGTTGCCAACGTCGTAAGAACAATACCTCCAGGTAATGACCAGCCACTTCTAGAACGACAAAAATACTTAAAAAACATAACAATACGCCTTAATTGGTTTTCGTCAACATGAGAAGAAAATGCTGGACTTCTTAAAGAAACTTGGTTATTAAACCATTTTGTAAATTGACGAGGATCTCGTGAACTCCATGTTTCTCCCAAATGCTCATAATATGGTTTTCCCATAGAATCAAGAGAACGTCTGTAAATGGCAAAATCTATATGATATCCGGCATTATACCACACAGTAACAGCATTTTTTCTTATTTGTGGGGGAATATTAAAATTACGATTAGATAGATTTAAGGCATCGCGTACAATTTTCTTAAGTCTATCATCCGTTACGTTGATTCCATTTTTATTAAATACAACTGCTACATCAATATCATATTCTTGAGATGCATCACGTATCATTGTATGCATTACCTGACTTCCTTGTTCAAAAATCTCTTGTATGAAAGGTACATCAGAATGATTTTCTCGTAATTTAGCAATTCCATGCCTTAGGAAATCACAATTCAAGTCTTTTGCACTAATAACAGCTTGTTTGTCCTGTTGGGACATAAATATTTTGTTAGAGAAAAAATGTTCAAATTCACTACTACAGTCATACATCTTTATTAACTCTTTGATCTTCTATATTACTCTTATCAAAACTATTAGATAACCTTAAAGCCCAACCATATTTTGGGGAATCAAAATTAGAAAAATTATATACATATATTTCAGGGTGCATTGTAAGTTTAACAATTTGCCCTAACTTAAAGGCTAAGCTCATTGGTCCAGCATAATAAATATTAACACGTCTGATATGATTTTTTTGGCAATTGTTCAATATATTGAATAACTTACTAGAATAATCTTCCAATTGTTCATTAGATATAATAGCATCGAAACAAGGTTCATCCAAAAATAATTCAGTGTAAGAAGATAAATTAGGAATATCATTAGGATTTATCTTAAGACTAACGGATATGAGGATATTTAGTATTTGTTCATCTTTGTCTACATGATTACTTATATTTAAAGTAGGAAAATTTTTGGAGCTACTCTTAATTTCAATAAGTTTACAACCACAACGTGATACTTCAAAAAACTTTATATGTAATGTACTTAAATTGCACCCTAGATAAAACATGAAAGGAATATGATAACGTGCACACAATGATACATCATACTGAGATTTTAATGTTTTTTTACAAACTTTATTTATCCCTTTTTGAAGTTTTTTATATGATTTAACTAAATTTGTAACAGAATTATTTTTTGTAAACTTGCATTGATTTATATTGATTTCTTTAATTATTCCATAATTCTCATATATATAGGCAGGTAAAGGCTGATTGCATTCTGTATCGGTAAATGATGTACATTTAATTAATAACAATTTAGCTCTTTTACGAGATAAAAGCCAGCGAACAAATCGTATGCCGCATAGAGATACAATAATTCCTAATGCAATAACAATATAAAAACTAGATGATTCTTTAAAACCTAAACACAAACAAATAAATGCTGAAAAGCCACAAAGCCCCTCGAGGGAACGTTGTTTTTCAAAGTATCTTAAAATTTTATAGTGCTCTAAAATATTTATTTTGTTTTTATTATTAGTCGACATGATAGTCCCAAATCACAATTTATAATTCGTAATTATAATTACTTTATTATTACTGTCAAGTCTGCCTGATGAAAGTGATTTATTTGAAGATTGGAATAATTTATAAAAAAAAGTTCGAAATCTGTACAAGATTTAAAAAAGTTTGCAAATATTTGTTAATTTTTCACTTTTTTATGTACTTTTTGCAAATAACAATGCAAAATTCGTAGTATGTTAATTCAAATTAACAAAAGTCGATAAAATATAAAAATTGTAAATTCTATTTAACAAAAATCTTGACTATTAGAAAATTGTTAATTATAATTAGCACTAAAGAGAGTAAAAATGGGAACAGAAACATTTATAGATAGACCTGAATATATACGTCAACTGAAAGCTTGGCAAGGTCAAAATGATTTGATTAAAATAGTGACTGGCGTTCGGCGCTGTGGAAAATCAAAGTTGTTGGAGTTGTTTCAAATGCGGCTACAGTTTGATAAGATTGCCGATGATAGTCAGATTGTTAGTGTTAATCTTGAAGACCTTATACAAACTCGAAAAATAGGTTTAACCGAAGATACCGAGCATTTTTTGGTTGGTTATGAAAAGTTGCTTGATTATATTTTAGCACAATTAAATCCTAAGAAAATGAACTTTGTCTTTATTGATGAAGTGCAGCTATTGAGAGATTGGCAGAAGGTAGCTAATACGTTACGTTTGCAGAAGAATATTGATGTATATTTGACTGGTTCCAATGCGTATATGTTTTCAAGTGATTTAGCGAATTCTTTAGGTGGTAGATATGTTGAGATAAAAATGCAGCCGTTATCGTTTTTGGAATATTACACTGCTTATCAACACGAAGCACAGTACTACCTCAGAACTCGACAGGATTATATTGATGTGAGAGATTTTAGGGCAAATTACGAACATTATATCCGTGAAAGTGGTTTTCCGCAGACTTTGAAAATGTTATACGATCGCCAGCATATCAGTGACTATCTACGTGACACGGTTTATTTGAATACCGTTCAGAAAGATATTGTTAAACGTTTCAATTTGTCTGACGTAGATAAACTTGATGCTGTAGTTAAATATATGTTTGATAATATCGGAAATGAGACATCTATTCGTAATATTGAAAAAGGTCTTGGTTCTGGTGGTCATAAAATTTCAGTACCGACAATAGATAAAATTCTTGAAGGTCTTCTCGATAGTTTCTTGATGTATGAATGTAAGCGATATGACATTAAGGGCAAGCAATACCTTGACAGTAATTCAAAGTATTATGTTGCTGATATTGGTTTAAGAACGGCTTTAATCGGTATGAAGGATATGGATGCAGGTCATATTCTTGAAAATGTGGTATATCTTGAACTTATACGTCGTGGCTATGAGGTTTCAGTTGGTAAAATTCATAGTGGTAGTAAGCTGGTTGAAGTAGATTTTATCGCTAAAAAGAGTGGTGGTATAGTTGAATATTACCAAGTTGCTTTGAATGTGTTGGGAAATGATACATTGGAACGTGAACTTGCACCGCTTGAAGCTATTGATGATAATTACCCGAAATTCATACTTTCGATGGATTATGGCGCTGGTGAAAATAACGGTATCAAACGCTTAAATGTACTTGATTGGTTGTTAGGACAAGTGTGATATGGGATAGAAATTTACTCAAAATATTTCATTACTGCTTGTTTATACAGCATAATTGTTTCAAAAATGAAACTATTATTTAAAAATATTGAAACTATTTTTAAGAACCATGCAAAAAAATCGTGTGCAAATAAAAATATTGCGTTATAATTTGGCTAAATTTTAAGTGTGATGCAAAGTGTGATGCATTTCGGTAAAATTGGCTATGGTAAAAAATGTAAAAATGTGTAAAAACAATGGTTTCTGCAAAAATGGTGCGGACCCGTGTGTCGGTACCAGTTTTTATCAGGGCGACATAAGTCGCCTTTTATTTTATCTACCTTCTTGTACCTTTGCGGTTGTTTTCACCTCAGACTTTGTTTCTGTTTTTTTAGATGGAGCAACGCCGAACTTTTGGGCTTCTTCAAGATTATGTTGTCTTGATAGTGTTTTTGCTTTGGCTACTTGGTCCTTAGCGCGTTTTTCTTCCTTTTTAACTTGAGCTTCCTTTTGTGCTAAAATACTTTGTTGTTGCATTGCTTGTGCCAGTGCTTTTTTACCATCTGCAATACCATTGTTGTATCCTTCAACAATCTCATTTTTTGCTAAGTCTAATTGAGCAAAATATTCTTCGGCATCTCCCGTTGGATTTTCTAACCCCCATTTTAAGCCACGAACATTGTTTCGCATATCCTTACAACTATCCAAAAATGATTCTTTAAGAGTAACACTATTTTGCCCTGTAGCACTTTTATACACATTAATCACCATATCCCTACATTCTTTGGCTACACCAAATCCGTATGCTATCATTGCATCTATTTTTCCGCGTTGCGCAATTTTAGCATCCGTGACGCTGTGGGCATAATTATCTGCATGTTTCCTGCCCCTTATCGGCTTACCATCAGCTCTGACAATTCTTTTACGCTTGATATCTTCTTTTTCTTGATTACCGGCGCACAAATCAGTCCATACTCTGCGGATTCTGAAGCCAACACCTGACCAAAATACTCCGATGGTAGATATATGTGCTCTTTTTTTCCTTTTTACCGCTCATGATAATTCCCCTTAAGCAAATACTTTTTGTATATTTTAATTTTAATCTTTTAGGCTTTCTGTCAATTGTTATTGATATGCAAAATCAATTGCTTTATTCAAATCAGAAACTGATAAAAAAGTAGATTTTTACTAAAATAAATTTTACTTTCTTGATTTATTTTTCGCTATGGTATAATTTTAACTTATAGAGGATATCATGGTAGAAAATATTTGGCAAAGATTAGCAAAATCACCGTTTCGGAGCAAATTTAGGCTTTCTCCTAAAGACCGAGATTATGCGATAGAAAAAGGAAAAGCTGTCATTTATCGCCATACCGTTGATTTTGTGGCTAAAAGGTTAGCTCCTAGTGATATTAAAAATGACGGCAAGCAAACGCCAATGCGCGGTCATCCGGTATTTGTGGCACAGCATGCCACCGCCTGTTGTTGTCGCAGATGCTTGGAAAAATGGCATCATATTCCCAAAGGCAGAACTTTAACGACTTCTGAGCAAGAATATATCGTTAATCTTTTGATGACGTGGATTGAGAGACATTTGCAATAAAAATTGTAACAAAACTTTCCGAATTAGGTGTTCCGAAAAATCTTGCAGGTTCGTTTTTTTTGTGTTATCATAAGACTATAGGAAAGATCCAAAACAAGGAGAAAGACAATGGCAAATGAATTGAATCCTAATAAAGAGATTGGCAAATCTGTCGCTCAGGTTATTAGTTCCGGCGCTGATATTCAGACTGTTGCCGAGACATTAAAAAAGGCTTATGAAAAAGTTGAATTGCCCAAAAAGGATATTGTTGCTGAAAAAAGAACTCCTGCAAATGCACTTGCAGAAGCAAGAGCTTTGGTTGCCAAAAAGAAAGAAGTAACCGCCGGTGATGAAGGTAAAAGTGGTAGCGTTGCCAAGCGCTTAAAAAGAGTAAAAGACAAGCCGGCTCAAGAAAAGGCGGCAGAAAAAGCTGCCGAGAAAGCGGCTAAGAAAGCAGCTAAAGAAGCTAAAAAAGCTAAAAAAGAAAGCAAGGGATTAGACCAACTTCCTAAAGATGAAAAACTTAACGGTGAAAAAGCCGCCAAGAATGCTAAAGAAATAGCTAAACTACAAAAAGAAGAGGAAGCCAGAAAAAACAAAGGGAAAAAAGGAAAGGAAGACGAGAATAGCAAGAAAAAAGGTCAAGAAGGACAAGAAGGTAAATCCGCTGACGGTAAGCCGATAGAAAAGCTTGATAAACCTGATCTTTCTAAATATGGAATAAAAGAAGTCGGTAAAGATTATGTTATGCCTGTAACTGATCAAAACGGTAAAAAGGTAGAAATCACCGTTAATGATGAGGTTAATCAATTAAAAAGCATCTGCAATAAGATTGATGAGGCAAATAAGGTCATTGAACAACATAACCAATCAACCGGTAAACCGGACGTTTCTGTTGATCCTAAGGCAGCTCCTGCCGGTAAAGATATTAAGGCGCCAGAAGGGGCTACGGCTAATGTTGCGGCTCCTGCCGTTACAACCATAACTCCGGAGATGACCGAAGCTGTTAAAAGAGATGCTTGTAAGGCTGCATTAGCAGAAATTAAAGCTCCTGACGGTATAACGCCCAAATTCAATGAGGAGGAAATTAAGAAGCTTACAGAAGCGGCTCTTGCATTGGATAAAAGCGACAAGTTGACCAAAAAGCTTGAGGAAAAGAAAAAAGAAGAAGAAAAGGAAAACCATGGGGAAAAACCACAATCCTTGGCCACGCCGACAATGCGAGTTGACGGCAGATCATAATAATAAATTCTAAATTTAGAGCGGTGTTTCGGCACCGCTTTTTTTAGGCATAAAAAAAGACCAGTTCACTTTATATGTGAGCCAGTCTTTTACTGTTAGAGACCATGTGAGCTACTGCAGATAGCGGATTTCATCCACCTTCACCAACGCAGAGATTTCTACATCATACTGATGACCGAAGTTCTGCAGATGCGCGCCGGAATGCGCTATCAGGCACAGCACTCCGACATTGCAACCATGGGACTTCAATGTTTCTACATCCTTTGCCAGATGCTCTCCGGTGCGGAATGCCTGCTTGATGATGATGACGTCCTCGGGAATTTTCCTCAATTCGGTAATGGCCTCAGCGTGGCCTGTGACCAACGTCTTGATAGCAATCTTTGCTGCCAGTTCATTGGTCAGAGCACAAAGATGCGGGTTGCGATTGTCCACGATGCCATAAGACGGCAGAAGGACACAAGCTCCCTGATGCTTTTCCAAATACTTCAAAATGCCTTCAATCACTTCCTGACGGAACTCTTCATTACCGGCCAATGCTGCCATGTTAATCACTGCGCCATGCTCAGCCTTGCTTGCATAGTCTGCTACTAAATTTTTTAAATCCATAATAAAATTGATTAAAAATTGTTAATAATGATATAATTAACGCAATGACGGATACTGACAGAACATTGCTCATTTGTCAAGAAAATTTAATTAACGTAAAAAGAATCGGTTACATCACATAAAAAAACAGGCAGGAACCGGTTTGAAAGTTTCTCTGCCTGTTTTGGAGTATATATCAAATCTCCCTGCGAATTTTTATATGCTCGTTATAATGAGTATAATAGTATTTTCTTCACCTCATTATGCCCTGACAATCTCCGGCATAACAACAATATTTTAGCCTGAGGAACAGCTAAAACTCCATTTAATACGCGATAATTGTATGACAATAATTGTTACTTTTTCGTTAATCAACGAATCATAAATTTCATTGTCATACAAGAAAAAAATAACTTATTGTAGCGTATTTTTTTATGCTTATTTTTAAACGCTTGATTGGGCTTAAAAATTTTTTATTGCGTATTTTAAAAGCAAACTTTTGTGGATAATTAAAATATATTCATAAACGGAAAATGGTCACGCATACTAAAGCTTTCTCTCGGGCTTATGATGATATGATCTTCCAAGCGCATTTTAACCGTTTTTAATGCGGATTGCAACTCTTTGGTCATTTCTATATCGGCTTTTGACGGCGTGCAATCACCGGTGGGGTGATTGTGTGAAATGATAATACGGCTTGCCTTATACATCAATGCTTTTTGCACAATATCGCGCGGATTTATCATGACGGCGCCGATTGTTCCGACCTGCTCAATTTCATCGCGCAAGTAATTTCCTTTAATATCCATATAAATAACCAACAGTTGTTCCTGACCGGCATGTCCGATACTTGAACGGCAAAACTCTGCTATCATTTTTTTATCCGTAAAAATCGGAACATCACGATTTTCAAGATTTTCCCATGTGATTTTTTTAGCGCAAGCGTGGACGGCAGCTAACAAAACAGCTGCACTGCTCCCTACCCCTTTTAAGTTCATCAGCTCATCAGGAGGAGCAACCAAAACGTTGGCTAAATTCAAATAGTGACGAATCAGCTCCTTGGCCAAGGGTTTGACATCACGACGCGGAAGAGCATAAGTCAGCAACAACTCTAAAAGTTCATAATCCGGCATAGAACGTCCGAGATCCGATACGAATCGCGCTTTCAGACGTTGGCGATGGCCTATATAATCAGGCTCGGGCTGTTGTGTTTCCGGTTCTTTAGTTTCCTTTGTCATCTGATGTTCCTTGCTTATTTTTTATAGGGCGGTTTATCCAGACCTTTGGGGGAATAAGTAAATACTTCGCAGCCATCTTTGGTCACACCTAAAGAGTGTTCAAACTGGGCTGACAAACTCCGGTCTTTGGTTACGGCTGTCCAACCGTTTGGCAATATGGAGCCGTATTTTTTACCGATATTTATCATCGGTTCGATGGTAAAAAACATTCCTTCTTTGATAAGCGGGCCTGTGCCTTTATGCCCAAAATGAAGGACATTCGGTTCATCGTGAAAAACTCTGCCTAAGCCATGACCACAAAACATTTCTACCACTGAATAGCCATAAGAATGAGCATATTCTTCTATCACCGCACCGATGTCACCGAAACGCGCGCCGGGTTTGACTACATCAATACCGCGCATTAAGCACTCGTACGTCACATCACATAAGCGGGTGGCTTTGAGCTTCGGTTTGCCTACATAATACATACGCG
>Ga0247608_10004046_pt1 | contig 16689 bp, 12 predicted proteins | sample 176DNAGHGlowgp2_FD_193490 | JGI IMG/M metagenome (GOLD analysis project Ga0247608, IMG submission 193490) | Sheep rumen microbial communities from Palmerston North, Manawatu-Wanganui, New Zealand - 1766 DNA GHGlow gp2 | ecosystem: Host-associated > Mammals > Digestive system > Stomach > Rumen ... | reverse complement strand
TCGTTCCTATTGTACTCCAGTTCCCATTACCCGTCTTGCGGTGCACACTATACCTTTCCGCTCCGCTCACCGCGTTCCACGTGACCTTTACACCGCCGCTTACATTCGATATGCCCGTCAACACCGGCGTTGCAAGATAATACGTTATCGTCTTACCCGTGCTGTTATAACCGCTTATAAATGTCTTGCCATCCGAAGATACACAGCGGATCGTATAGGTATAACTTGTTCCGGGTTTTGCTGTCTTGTCCGTATAGCTTGTTCCGGTACTCGTTCCTATTGTACTCCAGTTCCCATTACCCGTCTTGCGGTGCACACTATACCTTTCCGCTCCGCTCACCGCGTTCCACGTGACCTTTACACCGCCGCTTACATTCGATATGCCCGTCAACACCGGTGTTGCAAGATTTACAGGAGTACTCTGTGCCGAATAATCCGCGTTCGACAGCGGATAACTTGCCGCAAAACCGCTGTTATTAAACTGATCACCGATGCTGCTGTGTGCTCTAAAGGTATACGAATAGTTTCCGCTTGAAATTGTCCTCTGTCTCAACCAGTTTGTCCTGCCGATGAGGAAATAAGCCAGCGGCTTGTCTGTGTTCCCTTCACGTGCATCCCAAGTGGCGTCCGCTTCATAATACTGTCCGTCCAACCCCACTATGTTCCACGCGTGGCCCATGGCGGTGCTTGAGATTATGCGCGTGTCTACACCTGCTTCCAGCAGCAGTCTGTACATTGCTGTCGCATATCCCTGGCAAACTGAGGTATGTTTTACGAGTGCCGCATAGGCTGTATATTTTGTATTACCGCTGTTTGTCCTATCATATGAGACAGTATCTGCCAGATAGTTATAAATTGCATATACTTTCTGATACTGACTCTTTCCCGCAAGATTCAAGCTGTTCAGTACTCGGGTGGCCTCTGCGTCTACTTCATTCTCCTGGGCTGCACTTGTATAGTACAGAGGAGCATATGCGAATTGAAAGTAATTTTTGCCATCACTTCTGCTTTCTACGGCACAATCAGCTTCGACGACGTTAAATCCGCCGTATTCAAAAAAGATATAGTCTCCTTCCGTCGGATTCCCAGTATGTGAAACAGCTGCTTGAAAGATTTGCGTGCAAAGTGTTTTCCAGTTTTCTTCGGTGGCTGCCATTGTGGAAGTCATACGAACCGTAATGGTACTCTCCCGCTGCAGCAGCTGACTCTTGACCTCAGCACCGGCATCAGCAACACTTGTAAAAACAGTGCTGACGCTGCGATAGAATGCTGGCCGATTTGGGTTGCTTTCTCTGATTTGAACTTCCGACAGCAGCTGTTCAAGGCACTCCTCCGGACTGACTTCGGGCTGAGGAAGGTCAGCTTCGCTGATAACATCCGCGTAGATGGGATTGATAAAGCTCATGGAGCCAAAGCTCGTGATCCAGGCCTTTTCAAGAGAAAGGGGGATATTCAGTTCCTCCCCGGCCTTGACCGTGAACTGTCCTTCGAGCTCCTTGTATTCATTTCCCTTATCTTGGAACTGATAGCTGTATTCACCAGGGCTCAGCAGAAAACTACCGTCTTCCTCCGCAGTAAAGGCAGTATCTCCCTCTCTGACAAAGACTTCACCGCCCTCTGCTTCATATGTAAAACGAACACGTGCATGCTGATCTCTTTCTTCGTTGAACGCATTCGTCAAAGAGATACTCTCAGTGAGGAGAATTTCTTTGTCAGGTCCCCCAACATCTGTGGAGATCCCTTCACCTGTGGGCGCTTCTTCGGTAACAGGCACTTCGCTATCTGAAGATTTGGTGTATGCGGCCGGCTTCTCCTCAACAACGGTTTCGGGCTGTTCAAGTGTTTCGGTGTTTTCTGCTTCAGCAGGCCCAGCATCTCCAACAGTTAAATCTTCGTTTGCATGCAGTTCCTCGCCGCCCGGCAATTCCTCGTCGACGGGCAGTTCCTTGTTACTCTGCAGTTCTTCGTCGCCCGATTGTTCTTCAACATCCGGCTGTTCTTCGTCTTGGAGGGAGCCTTCTAAGTTCTGGCTTTCTATCGGTGTCATGACTGCAGGTAGCTCCAATGGTTGATCCGCTACCGTAAGTGGGATTTTCTGAAATGGTTCATATCCGTCACAAAAAACATCCACCAGATACTCGCCCGCAGGCAGGAGAAACGTACCATCCGTTTCAGACGCATATTCCAGCCAGTTGCCAAATTCATCGACCCGCACTGGGTCATAAACATGCACGACTGCCTGTGCCGGTTCGATTAAGAAGCGCACAGGAACATATTGATCGTTCCCAGTCGCCTGCGATTCTTCGCCATTGAGCTCCCATTCGTCTTCTGCAAAGTCATACCCCTCATACATCTGCTCTTCGGATATGGATTCTTCGGAAGCAGGCTCTTCAGAAGTCAGTTCTTCAGACAAGAGAACGTCATAGGCCAGGTCCTCAGGCAAAGACTCCCCATATGCATTCTCTTCAATCTCTCCGATTTCTTCGATTTCTTCGGCCATAGCCCCGGGCATAAGACTCAAAAGCATGGTCAGAGCCAGCAGAAACGCCAATGGTTTGCGTATCCATATGGAACTCATAGCTGCACCTCTTTCGCTAATCCGTTGTCTATTTCTATCGTACCGCAAAAATACTGCTTACAGTTTCAGCTTCCCATTGAGAAAATCCTGATACCGGTCGCAGATACCGTCGACATCTTTGCCGAAGTCGATCTGTCTGCCCTTGTGGAGCCATAGAACCTTCGTACACATCTCACGCACCTGAGCAAGGGAGTGGGAGACGAGAATCGTGGTTGCGCCGCCTTCTATAATCTCACGCATTTTCGCCTCACTCTTTTTTTTGAAAGCGCCGTCGCCGACGGAGAGTACCTCGTCCAGGATCAGAATATCCGGTTTGACCAGACAGGCGATCGAAAAGGCCAGGCGCGATTTCATTCCGGACGAGAGCTGCTTGAATGGCCGGTCCTCAAACTCCCTGAGCTCGGCAAAGTCGATGATCTGATCGTAGGTCTCGTCCATGAACGCGCGGGTGTAACCCAGCATGGCTCCGCGCAGATAGGCATTTTCCTTGACTGTCAGATCGCCGTCAAAACCGCTGGCAAGCTCCAGCAGGGCAGCGATCGTTCCCTCCCGGTGAATTTTGCCCTTGGTGGGCACCATGATGCCGGACACGGCTTTTAACAGTGTCGATTTTCCCGCACCGTTTGAGCCGATGATGCCGAGCATTTCACCGCGCTCAAGGGTGAAGCTCACATCCTTGTCGGCCCAGAACTCGGTCACATGGTAATCACCGTGGATATGACGCAGAATATATTCCTTGAGGCCGATGGCCTTAAAATCCCCCGTAATGTAGCGGATGGATACATTTTTTGCTTCCAGAATACTCATCCGCGCACCTCACACATAATACAGGAATCGGTGATTAAACTTCTTATAGATCAAACTGCCAATTCCGACGGCAATGAGCGCATACGCGGCCATCAGAAGATGAAACGCGAGTGATGGCACAACAGCGTCAATCACGATGACCCGAAAATACTTGATGTAGACATAGACCGGGTTAAGCAGGAACAGGCGCTGAATATGCGTACTGTAGTTGTCCACCTGGTAGAAGATGGCGGACATGTACATGATAATCTGCGTGCACACACGCCAGAGGTACTGCATGTCCCGGAAAAAGACATAGAGCGCCGAGAGGATCAGTCCGACACCGATATTGAATAACACAAGGCAAACAATCGGATAGATCAGCAGAATAAAGCGCCAGGTAAAGGTGATACGGTCGAGGATGCAAAATACAAAGAACACCCCAAGAGTCAGGCCAAAGTTAATGAGGCATTGGACGTTTTTCGCAAAGAGGAACAAATACTTCGGCACGTTGACTTTTGTAAAAATACCGGCGTTTCCCAAAAGCGAGCTCATGCCTTGGTTGGAAGACTCGCTGAAGAAATTGAAAACCAGGTTGCCGCAGAACAGATACGTCGTGTAGTGCGGTGTGTTGCGGCCAAAAAACTGGGTGAAAACCAGTTTCATGACCAGCAGCATCAGCAGGGGTGACAGGATACTCCACGCCATGCCAAGTACTGTGCCTTTGTATTTCTTTTTGAAATCTCTTTTCACCAGTTCCTCAAAGAGGAATTGATGGGTTTTAAGTTTTTGAAACATATCGTTTTTCTCTCAATTTATTGCAAAGTACGCATCAATCTTTTTGACCAGCACAGGGAATCTCACAAGTTTTTTCAAACCTTCTACACAATATGACAACATAAGGGATAGAGCCAGAAGTGTCAGCATGATCAGTATAAAATGCTCTCTGCCGTATATAAAGTCCGATAAATAATTGTAAAGCAAAAAGGTATGAAGCATAAAGATGTTGGCCGAGTGAATTCCGATCAGCTTCAGGAACTTTTGAGTGAGATGGAGATACGGAATAACAAGATAAAACAGCACAATGAACACCATGGGGAAGATGTCCCAGATTACATCATAAAAAAGCTTGTTCGGCAGGAGTACAGATGCCTTGTACAGGAAGGCTGAAAGCAGTGTAAGCCCGGTGACAATCAAGATTTTATTATTTCTTTTTTCTGTAAATGCGTCAATCTTTTCAAAAATCAGTTCCTTCTTAAAGACCATACCAAGCACAATTGAAAGCAAAAAGCTATACATGTGTTTCCCGCCAGGTTCAAACTTTGCAATACGTGGAAAGATCAGCACAATCGCGACAAGAAACAGCGACCCATATTTTTCTATAATACAAAACAAAAGTGGAAACAGGACAATGTACTGAAAATACGCACTCATATACCACCAAGTACCACTTAGTGAAGGCGATCCGAACAACTTTGCAAGTCCCAAAAAATCGAGAAAGACGTAGACGAAACCATTCACGATATGGTCCTTAAAGTACACTGTCCACGTTCTGCCGTCGATGAGTGCGCATGAAACGAAGGAGAGTAAATAGATAAACCAAAAAGGCAGAAATCCCTTTAGATATCGGTGTATAATCCAGCGCCCGGCTCCTACTATCTGGCTTTTGTTTTTGTAAATCTGGTACAGACCGTAGCCGGAGACAAAGACAAACATTGTGACGCAGATTTTGCAAAAGCCGGCAATACGCGTTGCTTGTCCAATAGTTAATGGGGAAAACACAACGTAATAGTTTTCAAAACGCCCTTTATAAAAGCAATGGTGCCACATCATTAGCAGGATGCCAACACCCTTGAGCATCAAAGATTTATCTCGTGTAAAGCCCGACTTCATTTATTTTCCTCTTTCCATAGGCCGCTTTCATAAGTGAATAACATACTCACGCGCATTTCTGGCCAGCAGTATCAGCAGAGGAGACAGAATATTCCACGTCATCCGCAGTACAGTGCCCTTGAATTTCTTTTAAAATTCCTTCTCACCAGTTCCTCAAAGAGGAACTGGTGGGTTTTGAGTTTTAGGAACATTGAGGGATTTCCTAAAGAACATGAAAAGATAACTCAATATTGGTATAAATATCGGCAATTTGATACAGGGATAAACGTGTGGACAGATTACCCGCAGCTATAAAACGAACAGCCAGTATCCTATTGCGGAACGCTTTACCCGTCTCTTAATGAGAAACTGATTTAATACAGTTTTGGGAACATGAATACGTGTTAAGATATTCAACGAATTGTAATATTTCCATTTTCAAGAGCCGTCAGTTGTCTATATTTTTTTAAGGTGCTTCAAATGAGTCACTGCATAAATTTTTCTATACAACTCAGGATAAGAATAGAAACCAACCATTTGATTCAGCTTTGCCCTACTTAACTTTCTTTTTTTAGCAATTGTATCTTTTCTTTCCAATACAATTGGGGCAATATAGTGCTCAATTTTATCTCTCTCACATCTGAATTCTTCATCGCTGCAATTCAGAGCTTTTTCCTTCACAGTCATTACAGATGCAGCAACTCCAGACATCATAACCGAATCAAACTCAGGAAATCTGATAATAAGGTCTCTGTATCTTTCGATCCGCGCACGTGCAAATTCCACTTCTACGCGCAGAGGCCACTCGCCCAGAATACTATCGTCTCGTCGAATATAATGGTAGCCTGTATATTCCACATGTACGACGCGTTTTGCTCTTTCAAAGACTTTATAATTAAATAACGTATCTTCAAATATCCTTCCGACAGGAAAGCAAATGCCTTCAAAAAGCTCTTTTTTATAGAGCTTATTACAGACGATACCCGATATATTCGTATCGATAATGAGCTCATACAGCGCTTTCTTTGTGCTATAGCACTTCTCTCCTTTGATGCCGGTGTATTTCGTCCTGTCGGAATAAATAGTTTCAAACCCGCAGATTGCAATGTCAGAGTCTGTTCGGGAAAGAGCATCCGTCATGAAACGAAACATATCAGGAGAGATATAGTCATCACTGTCGATAAAACTTAGCAATGAACCGGCTGCATTTGCCAAGCCTGTGTTTCTGGCGCACGACAGGCCGCCGTTTTCCTGATGGAAAACGCGGATTCGTTTATCGGTCTTTCCCAGTTCATCACACAATTCACCGGAACCATCGGAAGAACCATCATCAATCAGCAGAATTTCCAAATTATGATAGCTCTGCTTTACAAGACTATTGATACATTTTTCCAAATAATTCTTGGTATTATATACCGGAACAATAACGCTGACTAGTTCTTCCATTTTTCTGCCTTCCGTTCGTAAAGAGGCTCTCAAATTCTTCCATAACTTTTTTGTTGTAGGCACAATAATCGACGTTCATGGGATGAATTTCTCCGGTCATAAAGCGCCTCATCCCTTCCACAACACCTTCAACCGATTGCTCACACAGATAGCCGTTATGTTCCTCCATAAAGGCGCGATTTCCGGGAATGTCAGTTGCAACAATAGGCAAACCGAGAATATCCGCTTCCTTGATCGTCATGGGTTCTCCTTCATATTTTGAGGGCAAAAGGAATAAATCACATTGCTTTACGATCGGCATGGGGTTCCTGATAGATTTTATAATCGTAATATTATCCCTAAACCTCGCCTGTTGTCTCCATGTCAGAGTGCGGTTATAAAGGCTGCCATGGCCGCCTATGATGATCAGCTGCGTTTCAGGATAATCTACACAGAATTGATCGAATGCATCAATCAGTTGTTTATGTTGCTTCTCAGGTGAAAACCTTCCAACGGTGATGAATTTCTTGCCAGGTCTTTTCAGCACACCGACTATTCCCCCAGGGTTGGAACTGGTCAGACAGGTATCTGCTTGAAATTCTATTTCTTCGTTAGATCTGCTTATTGTTAATTCGGGAACAACAAAATTGTGAAGAACAAGGAAATTCGAAGAAGATCCGCTGATCTGCTTTGTCGGTTCTGCGAGAAGAGGCGATACTAGTGCTACATGATTGAACAGATTATATGCCCAATGAAGAGTCTGCACACGCTGAATGTCTTTTTCTGATATTTCTTTAACCATGTTGTTATGTACAACAATGGTCTTTTCCGCCCTTATTCTTGAAAAAAGCATTGTTGCAAGATTACCATATCCGTCAAACTGGATGGCACAGGAAAACTCTGCGCCATAGTAATAACGGCTCAATTCCCGGTCAAAGGCTTCCTCCAGAATTGCTGGGAATTGTACGTTCGTGTTTTTGGCGTTCAAGAAGTTCTCTAATGCCTTTTTTTCTCTGAAAGTGAAAAATGGATCGCACATGAGCGGAATGTACTTCGTGTTATCAGGCAGATTATCAATTCTGGAAGGATCGGAGTTCAATTCTGTTCGCCAGAAAGCCACATAGTAGTTTCTTTTCTCCTGATCCACATTCATCAGCAAATTGTACAAAGCAGTTGTAATTCCGTTTTTCGCAAGTGAGCCGCCCATAATGATTACGTTTTCTTTCCCGTTTCCAAGCGCTTTTTCGGGCAGGCACTTGTCATTCAGAAACACATGGCGGCAAAGCTTTCTGCTTGCGTCTGCGCAGTCATATTTGCAGAATTTCTCAATAAAAGAAGAATCATCATAGAGCTTCGGACGGTCAAGCTCTTTGAGCAGGTCCGGCACTGTATGAACCCGAGGAAAAGGTAGTTCATCAATCGGGAAGTATGTTCCGCGGTCGGAAAAATACTCCTGTTCGTCGTATGTGAACAGGACGATTTTTTTGCGGGTATTTGCAAAATCGAAAAACACACTTGAATAATCTGTTATTAATACGTCTACCGCATTTAGTACGTCATAAGTCTCATATTCTTCGGGGAATGGACGTACATGCGCAAATTGTGCAAAGTCAATCTTGTTCTTATTCAAAACGTGCAGTTTGGCAAGCAGAATCTGATCATCCTCCAACCAGGCATCGATCTCGGAAAGGTAGTCCAGTATGCTCTCAAGTTGCTTTTTGTTCTTATTGATGTTGGACCGATGGGTAGGAAGATACGCATATACTCGCTTTCCTGCAAGATTAAGTTCTTTCCTGACTGTTTCGGCTCTATTCTGATCGAAGAAGACAGCGTTTCTCGGGTATCCTGCTAGAAGTGCTTTCCCTTTGCAAAGATTCTCCACCATATAATCTTCCTGCATAACTTCCATCATGAAGTCATTCGGATACACGAAGTAATCGGTAGAGAAGAAAAAGTGCTGAACTGTGCCAATAACATGCCGTCCTTCGTTGGTCCTCCTGCCCATAACCTTAAAAGGAGTACCATGCCAGGTGTTGATGACGATTTGCCCTTCACGCTTGGCATATTCCCATGGAACTCCACTATCAGACACGATATATCTTGCGGTTTCCATAAAGGGAATTGCCTCATCAAGGTCCGTAACAATGCGCAGGTTTCCCAATGTATACTTTTCTTGAAGCTTTTCAATTCGGTTTTTGACAGAGCCAACAGCAAAAACAACTACTGTTAAATGACAGTATTCGCGTTTAGCCAGCTCTTCAACTATGCGGAAAATATTTCCTGTAAAATCCTGGCCATCTCGACTCTCAACAAAAACAAGGTTGTCCTGAATTGGCTTCTTATAACAGATACTATACCAAAATGTGTTCCTATTGTATTTTTTTATACCATTTTTTATTTTTCTGACTTTCTTTATAATTGCGCTACTTAGAGTTTTAAAATAGTTTTTCACGCGTTTATCCAGAAAAGTGCGTGTTTTTTTCAGCAAAGTATTCAATTTCCTAACTCCTCCTTTATCTGTTTCGTGGAAATCTTCAGTGAGCTAGAAAGATAAAACACTTCACATCTGTATTTAAGATATGTCCCATAAGTAATGATACGTTTCATTGCTTGCTATCTTTTTTCCGATACCAATTTGTAACGCCGTCGGTGATAAAAGTTCTTCAGAGGTTTTCCTGCTGTGCATTCTCTGGCAGCGTCATATAGTCACAGGGTCTATTCAAGCAGCGCTTCAAACTCTTTGACAGCTTCACGGTTATACTGTTCATAATTGACATTCATACGCGGGATTCTTCCCTCTCCCAGCATGCAGAACCCCTGGTAGAGTCCGTCCTCGGAGTTTTCAACCAGTGTTCCGCCATAAGCAGACATAATATCATGCGTTCCTGCAATATCTGTGGTCACAACCGGAAGCCCTACTATTGCCGCTTCTGAAATAACAACCGGAACCCCCTCATAAAAAGAGCTGAGAATAAAACCATCACATGCTTTTAAGATAGGAAAAGGATTTGATACTTGTAGTAAAAGGCACACATTTTTTTCCAGATGCATTTTTTCTACATAGTGGATTAATTCTTGATAGTTGTTCTTCCAAGAATTTCCGCCTACGATAATCAAGTAACAGTCAGGCGATATCTCGAGATATCGTTTAAAAGCGTTAATGAGGCGTTTATGTCCCTTTTCTGGCGAAAACCGCCCCACAGAGATGATTTTTTTCTTATCGGAGAGAATAATATCATCGAAAGCAGCACGATTTGGAAAGACTCTGGTTTCTTCATCAAGCTGCAACGGCAATACGCTTTTTTCCATGACTGTTTTATAGTCAATGATGTTGTGACAAATCTCAATATTCTCTTTGCTATTTTTTATTATACTGGTTGGGGCGATCAGGTTTTGTCCGACAACAGCGACTTTATCATACTGTTGATAGACGTATTTCAGGACATCCAGCCTCTGATTGTTTCTTGTCTTGATTTCAGCGAGCATGTCGTTATGAACAACGATTGTTTTTTTCGCGTCAAAAAGGCTGAGAAGAATTGATATTTCTTTTTCATACCCGTTAAAGTCAATTACAAAGTGGTATTTTACCGGCCCAAAGCAGCGCAATTTCTCCTGCCGTATCCGTGTTTTGTTTAAGGCAACATACCTCTCTGCATGCAGCACTTTTGCCTTAAACATCATACGGGTCAATCTATCACGGATTGTCAGATCCATATCCCCCATCATAACTATATAATTTACCTGTTGGGGTAGTTTTTTTAACCATTCATTTTGCTCTGCGTCATTGGACTTTCTGAAGATAACATAATAATTCCGCTCTGTAGGATCAATTGCATTAAGGAGATTTAAAAGAGCTGATGTTATACCGTTTTTTCTGAAGCGTCCTGAATAAATCAGCACATTTTCTTTTCCGTTATGTGGCTGCTGTTCTACACGAAGATCATGATTATTACCCTTAAAAACGAGTTCACACAGTTGCTTTGCTGCATTAATTGACTCATACGCGCAAAATGATTTGATGAATTGTGCGTCATCATATTGTCTTGGGGTTCTCAACTCCTCAAGCAACATTTGCGTATCATAAACCTTCGGAAATGGAAGCTCTTCGAAGGACATATACGTTCCCCGGTCAGCCATATATTCATCATAATCATAGGGAAAAAGAACGGTCTTTCTCCTAGTCACGGCATAATCAAAGAAGACGCTGGAATAATCCGTAACCAGACAATCGCAGATACTCAGCACCTCATAGGTTTCGTATTCTTCCGGGAATTGTTGAATTCTGGTAAAGGAGTCAAACGCTATTGTCTTTCTCGCAAGAGGATGCAGGTTAACGAGGAGTACCTCATCTTCATGCAAAGACCGATCAAGCCTGGTTAGAATTTCCTGTAAACGCAGATCATTCTCATCTGTTCCGCCAATACTGAAATTTCCCCGGAATGTGGGCATATAGGCAAAGACTGTTTTTCCACTCATTCCAAGGCTTTGTCTAATATCTGCTTGTCGATTTACGTCAAAAAAGGCCACATTTCTCGGATATCCGGAGTAGATAATCTTTGCATCTGTGAGGTTTTCAACCATATAGTCATGGAGCAAAGCATAGCGTGTTTGTTCATTTGGTGTTAAAATAAAATCGCTAAATATGAAGTTTTTTTGGATATTCCCGATCCTGTGCTTCTCGTTTTCAGTTCTGCGTCCCATAGCTTTAAGCGGAGTCCCGTGCCAGGTATTGAGATATATCTGTCCTTCTTTTTTTATATAGAAATAGCCAAACGTGGTGTCATTTACCAGGTATTTTGCGGAAGCCAGAAGTCTGAAGTATTCATCAGAATAACAAACACATAAATGCACATTCTGGATGTGATGCTTCTCGATCTGCCTGCGTATCAAATCCAATGAGGATTTCTTGCACGACACGAATATATTTAGCTTGTATTTTTCCCGATTATTAGAAAGGTGTTCCACCAGATAGAATATATTACCATTTAATTTTTTCCCATGTTCCGACTCGAGCAGAACAGCAGAATCATCAATCGGCAATACATCATAATAATGGATGTAGCGCTGTTTAGCGCGCCAGGACTTTTTGAATAAAAGCTTTATCTTTTTAAGCTTTTTCAAGCTCTTCTTAATAGCACTCACTTTCCCAGCTCCTTCTTGATCTGCGTAGTGGAAATCTCCGGTGTGCGCGGGAGATAGACCACCTCGCAGTAGTCCTTCAGGAAATCAAATTTTCCGCTCCAGTCGTCCCCCATAACGAAGGTATCAACCTTGTAGAGCTTCACGTCTTCGATCTTCTGTTCCCAGTTCTCCTCCGGGATCACAAGATCCACATAGCGCACAGCCTCCAGAAGCTGCTTGCGCTTTTCATAGGAGAAATAGCACTTCTTCTGCTTGCTGTTCCAGTTGAACTCGTCTGTCGAAAGCGCTACGATCAGGTAGTCCCCCAACTCCCGCGCCCTGCGCAGGAGATTGATGTGACCGTAGTGCAGCAGATCATATGTTCCATAGGTAATAACACGTTTCATTGCTTTTTGTCCTCTTTTCCGGTGTCAATTGTATCGCCGTCGGTGATAAAGGTTATGTAGTGGTGTTCCCTCTGTGTCTCCTCTGGCGGCGTCATGTAGTCGCCATACATCTGGCGGAGCACAAAGTCTGCATCCTCCGGCCCGTTCAGAAACAGATCCTCAAATGGGTAGAGCTTTCCTTTACCATATATCGTCTTCGGAAACATCTCTTTCAGTTTCCAGTAGCCGCAGAAATTGATAATACTGCGGCATTTATCGAAATCGTTTTGCCTGAGTGCCCGATCGAACTGCTTCCAGATCAGTCTGGTGCTGATTATCTTCTCAGCATGTGTATGCTCAATCACCCAACGCACACTTTTCTTCCAAAAGCTGCGCTTTTTCTTTTCCGGTACCGCAAGATATGAAAATTGCGACGCAATAAACGCATTATAATAAAATGTGCATTTTTTCAGCCATCTGTTTCGCGTCTTTATATCGTCCGGCACAGCATCCAAAGGGAAAATGTCAATCCATGCACATATCACAACAGGTCGAAACGAAACGTTCCGCTCCAGCTTCACTGTTTCATTTTCCATACGCGCATAGTAATAGCTGTATGCGCAGCCCGGTGTATTCAAGGTATGAAGCCGGTACGGAAATGAAAGTTCCTGTTCTGCAATCGCCAGGAAGCGCTCATAGTCCGGACGCGGCATTCCAATATCGATATCATCATCCCATGGTATAAACCCCTGATGACGTACTGCGCCCAGAAGCGTCCCGCCAAGCATATAATAGGTAAGGCTGTATTGCTCGCATATTGACAAAAAGCGTTTCAGGATATCCAGCTCAATCTCCTGCAGTCGTCTTAAGTTGCTTTTTGCAGTATTATTTACAGCTCCTGTTTCCGCAAGGTTTTGCATCAATATCTCTGTACTCCCCTGTCAGTCCTCAGTCATGGTTGACCGTGATTTCAACGACCTCATGATGCGAGAAATCCCGCGGTGTTCTCCAGTCTCCGTACAGTTGCGTCAGATATGTCTCGAAGTCCTGCGGCCCGCAGATCTCAATGTCTTCAAACCGGTACATGCGCCCGTCTCCAAACACCTTTTTGTCGTGCATCTCCCGAAGTTTGTAGGCACCCATGCCATTGAGATAGAAGCGGGAGCTCACGCAAGGGCAACTGGTAAGCGTCTTGTCCAGGACGCGATAGGCATGCTTCCATCCGACCAGCTTTTGAAGCCGGAATGTCTTGATCAGCCAGATCATCGCATTCTCACCCAGCGGTCGGTTTTTCTTCTTTAAGTCCACAATCGTGCTGAAACGCGAAATCTGAAACAGCATGCGCGCTGCCAAGATGTGATAGCCGTGCAGCTTTCTGAGAATATCGTTGGACGGCATCCCATCCAGCGGAAACAAATCAATCCATGCAGGGGCAAGCTCATCATTCTCCGCACGGTCACTCCTCACCGTGATCCGCAAATCTTCCACACGCGCAAAATAATACGGATACGCCGGATCCGTATCAAAGGATCGGAAGCGCAAATGTTCCGGCAACTGCCGGAACACCTCCGGCAGTCGATCATAATCCTCGCGCGGCATGCCCAGGTCAATGTCCACATCCCAGGGAATAAATCCCCTGTGCCGAACCGCGCCAAGTACCGTTCCGCCGAGCGCGAAGTAACGAATGTTGTTCTTTTCAAATAACGCCAGGAGTTCCTTTAGAATATTAAGCTCCACGAGCTGCAGCTCACGAAGATTCTCCATTTCCTGCCCTCTTTTCATGCAGCATTCCCAGCAGGCATTTTCGGCTTTCCGGGCCTGCTGCGTCAGGGAAAGTTTTTGCGCAGTCTCTCGGCGCTCAGCAGATAACCGTGCTTGTGGAACATATGGGCAAGGCCCTTGATATGTTCCCAGTTGAGGCGGCTGAAATACTTTTTCCGGCTCAGCCGCTGCCATTCGTGCATGATCGTCGCCGCGGGACAGTAAGCCACTTGGTATCCGCTTTTCCAAACGCGGATGCAGTATTCGGCGTCCTCCGGAGCATAAAAAATGCGTTCATCCAGATATCCTGCCTTTTCCAGAAGCTGGGGCCGGAAGAGCCAGCAAGCACTCTGCAGGTAATCCACCGGTCGTGAGGCGGTGCCGCTGTCCACCACTCCTGCCTTTTCCAGTGCCTCGCCCCTCCGCCGGAAGCCAGACAGCGGGACAGCTTTGCAAAGCTTCTCCGTGAGCGTCGGAAACGCGCGGGCGGAGCTTTGCAGCTTCCCATCTGCCGAAATCATCGCGGGTCCAATCAGGCCATATTCTGGGTGGGCTTCCATTTCCCGGATCAAGGTCTGAAAAGCATCCTCGTTGACGACCGTATCGCTGTCAAGGATGCAGTAATAGTCGGGGACAAATCCTTCAAGCGCACGCAGCCCCGCATTGCGCGGCACCGTCGTGCCCAAGTTCCGATCGTAGCGCAGCAGACGCAGTGTTGTATGTTCATATCTGCCGTTTGAGTCGATTAGTCTTTCTATGATCCTTACGGTGTCGTCAGTGCTTCCATTATCTGCAACTACAATCTCGGTTTGGAACGTTTTCATGTCTATGATGGAGCGCAAACAAGCTTTGATCACTCTCTCGGAATTCCAGGAAAGAATGACAAAACCGATCTTCACAGTTTGCATTGACATGCTCACATTTCCTTCTTTCCGCGGCTGATCATATCCGGGCTGATAGTTTGCACCCTTACCGCTATTTCACCATCGAGTTCTGCTCCGGAGTGTTTCCGCTCCGATACCATTTGAGAAACGTATTCGTCGCAACATTCAGGCGTCGGGCCGCCTCCCGTGCAGAAATGATGTTGTTGCTGTACATGCCTGCAATAGCTGCATAATCTTCAGGAATCGGCAGAGACCGCCGGCCAAACATCACATCGTTTACTTTTGCAACCGCGATCCCTTCGGCCTGTCTCTGGTGCGCATAGTTTCGCTTGATTCTCGCGAACGCTTCGAAGGTCTGAAGCACAACATCTTTGATAAGTTCTCCGAGACGTGTATCCAGAACCGGGGTATCCAGAACAGCTAAATCACAATTGCAATCTTTGGTAATGATCTCCCAGTGTTTCCTGACTTCCTCACAGTCTTTTCCAAGATGATCCAGCTTGACGACAAAGACCATGTCTCCGGCATCAAGCTTTTTGATCATCCGCTTGAAAGAAGGGCATTCCGAATTTGCGCTGAATATTTTTTCAATATAAATGTGATTCTTCGGTACGCCGGCTTCCAACAGATTCGCCAGATACGAAGTCTCATTTTGCTCTTTGCCCGTTAAGCGAATATAGCCAAAAACTTTTTTCATTTCCTTGCTCTTTCTGCAATTTTTTCGTCAAAAAAAACGCCGAACCCAAAAATCCATTCAGGTTCGGCGTTTTACAAATTGGCGGATAAAGGTACACGTTCATCCCCGTGTGAAGAAAGGCGTCTTTATCAATACCGCAAAAGCCGAAAATAGTAAATAATGGATATTAATTGGAAATCTTGATGTGTATTTTTTAACTCTACTAATTATTTTTCATAATATATTAGCATAATCAGCTAAATAATGCAATAGTCACGCTGGCGGGAAAGGTGTGCTTTTTTCAGCCATACTTTGACTGATCCATTTGGTGAAGGTCTTCCTGTCTATGTTAAGCTGCTTTGATGCGGTTCGAGCAGAGATTGCGCCGCTTTCCCACTTGCTGAAAACGACCGCGAAATTGTCCGGCTTGCTTTTTGGCTTTCGGCCTAAATGCACTTCCGCGGGCTTTGGCAGCAGCGATTCCTTCCGCCTGGCGCTGCCTGATGTACTCACGCTCCGTCTGCGCCACGTAGCTCAGGAGCTGAAGAACGATGTCCGCAATCAGGGTGCCCGTCGCCCAATCCTGTTTTCCAATCTGCTTCTCTCCGAAGAGTTATATCCGCACTTGGCAGAGATCAACCAGTCCTGCATTGATCGGATGGAACCGCTCATCCGGCAGATGGCTGACCGGGATGGTGTGACCGAAGCTCTCAAGGCTGCCGATCAAATGGAGTGGGTCAGGCGGATGAACAACATCCAGAACCGAGCCGAAGAGATCGTGCTCAATGAACTCGTTTACTGCTGAGGTTAAGCTCAAATTAATTTATGAAGAATGTGCTGACTGGCAGAAAAGCAAGAGAAACCTGATGTATTAATCGGGATGAATTCTGTTGGATTCATCCCGTTTTGCCTTATTTGCTGAACTATTCAGCCATTTTATAGAACCGGATATGCAGTCCCTCGTGATCACGGATGCCCTCACCGATGAAAGAACTACCGTGAAGGATGGGGGCCAGTGCCTTGGAGTCCGTGATAAAGGTCGGGACAGAATGCCAGGGGCGAGGTCTTGCCCCATCGGTGAACCATGCTTCATTCTGGACATAGATATGGCAGGATGAACCTGTGTGATCCGTACCGGTCAGCATATACCTTGCGGACATGTGACGGACATCGGCGGCATTTGTAATCTGCGTATCCACA
>Ga0247608_10004043_pt1 | contig 16691 bp, 10 predicted proteins | sample 176DNAGHGlowgp2_FD_193490 | JGI IMG/M metagenome (GOLD analysis project Ga0247608, IMG submission 193490) | Sheep rumen microbial communities from Palmerston North, Manawatu-Wanganui, New Zealand - 1766 DNA GHGlow gp2 | ecosystem: Host-associated > Mammals > Digestive system > Stomach > Rumen ... | reverse complement strand
AAGCAACGCAAACTACAGATGTTCGCTGAGTACACACGAAGGTATCAAGACATTTTCTTGCAAATTCCTGATGAGATGTTTGACAATCAAACAGGAAAGCTAAACCTTAGGATTAAGAAGTACATGAGACTCTATTTCGACCTTTGCAGTGAAGAGTATCATTTGTGGCAGGAAGGAGAAATTCCAGACAAGGTATGGAATATATGGGTTGAAGGAATGCAAATAGCATGCAATAACGAGATTAGCAGAAATGCCTGGAATCATCTAAAAGGAGAATACAACAGGGAATTCTGGAGATATTTTCAAAATAATGTAATAGACAAAAAAACTACAGACTATGCAAATCAAGATGAAAAGCAATAAACATTACATTCGTTCCTTCCTCACTCTCCTTCTGCTCATGTGCACCACTATCACCTTCGCACATGATATAGTAGTAAAGAACAGTGACGGCAAGACTATCTATTACAACTATAACACTGATGGCACTTCTGTTTCTGTTACATACCAAGGGACATCCTATAGCAGTTATTCCAATGAGTACACAGGAGATGTTGTCATTCCTGAAACCGTAACATACGGTGGTAAGACTTACAGCGTGACAAGCATCGGCTCTGATGCGTTCAGGGGCTGCAGCGGCCTGACCTCTGTGACCACAGGCAACAGTGTAACCCGCATCGGCAATTATGCGTTCTATGGCTGCAGTGGACTGACCTCTGTGACCATCCCCAACAGTGTGACCAGCATCGGCTCTTATGCGTTCTATAATACTAGAATAAAGTCTCTGACGATAGGTTCTGGCATACAGACTATAGCATCCGATGCTTTTGATTATAGTTCTTCTGGTGGTGGTGCCAAACCGATAAAAGTTATTTGGCTGGCCAATACTCCGCCAAGTGGATATGATAAGGTAGGTGGAACTATAAACTATGTGCCAAATGACTCATATAGCGGTCTTAGTAATAGGAAGATATACCCTTTCCTTAGCAGTATGTTTGAGGTGGATGGTATAAAGTATGTACCGGTAAGCCCGTCGGAGCGCACTTGTGATGCGATAGGCTGCGTTTATAATGAGTCAGCCAAAAATACAAAGACAGGCAATACGGTTACATATAAAAATGTAACTATGACGGTAAAAAATGTAGGGAACTATATCTGTTCTGGTAATACTTACATCAAGACTTTAGAATATAACTTTGATGGTTCAATCGGCTCTCATGCGTTCGAAGACTGCAGCGGCCTGACCTCGGTAACCATCGGCAACAGCGTGACAAGTATTGGCTATTGTGCGTTCTATGAATGCAGCGGACTGAAAAAGGTTATTGTTCCAGACATAAAGAATTGGTGTAGTATTAAGTTTGATGCAAGTTATGCCAATCCGCTGTACTATGCACATCATCTTTATAGCGATGAGAATACGGAGATAACAGAACTTGTCATTCCAGACGATGTGACCAGCATAGGCTATTCCGCATTCTCTGGCTGCAGCGGACTGGCATCAGTGACCATCCCCAACAGCGTGACCAGCATCGGCTCTTATGCGTTCCAGAATTGCAGCGGACTGACCTCTGTAACCATAGGCAACAGCGTGACCAGCATCGGCTCTGATGCGTTCTATAATTGCAGCGGCCTGAAAAAGGTTATTGTTCCAAATTTCAATATAAAGAAATGGTGCAGTATTAAGTTTGGTGATTATTCTGACAATCCGCTGTACTATGCACATCATCTTTATAGCGATGAGAATACGGAGATAACAGAACTTGTCATTCCTGATGACATGACCAGCATCCCCAATTATGTATTCTCTGGCTGCAGCGGCTTGACCTCAGTGACTATCCCCAACAGCGTGACCAGCATCGGCTCAGATGCGTTCCGAGGATGCAGCGGACTGAAAAAGGTTATTGTTCCAAATATTGATATAAAGAAGTGGTGCAGTATTAAGTTTGGTGATTATTATGCCAATCCGCTGTACTATGCACATCATCTTTATAGTGATGATAATACAGAGATAACGAAACTTATCATTCCAAACGATGTTACCAGCATTAACTCTTATGCTTTCTATGGCTGCAGCGGCCTGACCTCTGTAACCATCCCCAACAGCGTGACAAGCATCGGTAATTATGCGTTCTCTAGATGCAGCGGACTGAAATCAATAACATGGAATGCGAAGAATTATCCTGCGTTCTCCAGTTATTCATCCAATCCTTTCTATAGTATAAGAACTCAGATAACGGAGTTTATTATATGTGATGATATGACAAGTATTCCATCATACATGTGTTATGAAATGAGCAACCTAAAATCGGTGACCATCCCCAACAGCGTGACCAGCATCGGTTATTCTGCGTTCTATGGCTGCAGCGGACTGACCTCAGTGACCATCCCCAACAGCGTGACCAGCATCGGCTCTCATGCGTTCTCAGCTTGCAGCAGCCTGAAAAAGGTTATTGTTCCAAATATCGATATAAAGAATTGGTGCAGTATTAAGTTTGATAATTATTATGCCAATCCGCTGTACTATGCACGTCATCTTTATAGCGATGAGAATACGGAGATAACAGAACTTGTCATTCCTGACGATGTGACCAGCATCGGCGCTCTTGCATTCTATTGGTGCAGTGGGCTGTCCTCGGTGATCATCCCCAACAGCGTGACCAGCATCGGTTATTCTGCGTTCTATGGCTGCAGCGGACTGACATCGGTAACCATCCCCAACAGCGTGACCAGCATCGGCTCTTATGCGTTCTATAGATGCAGCGGCCTAACATCAGTAGCCATTGGTAACAGCGTGACCAGCATCGGCTCTACTATATTCTCTGGCTGCAGCGGACTTACGTCTGTAAGGTTTGAGAACAGCAAGGATAACACTCCTATAGTCTTAGAAAACAAGGTATTCTCTGACTGTCCACTTGACGAGGTGTATATAGGAAGGAAACTCAGCTATATGAAGACAAGCAGCGCAGGGTATTCTCCATTCTATCGTAACACCACGCTGCGCTCGGTGAAGTTTACGGACAAGGAGACGGAGATTTCTGACTATGAGTTTTATGGTTGCACGAACCTGACTGACGTGAGCATGGGCGACGGAGTGAAGTCTATAGGCACATACGCCTTCAGCGGTTGCAGCAGTCTGGAACATTTCACCTGCGGCAGGCAGCTGGAGAGCATAGGCAAGGAGGCTTTCTCTGACTGCACGTCGATGACGAAGTTCAGGACCAGGGCTGCCGTGCCTCCGACGTGCGGAGCGCAGGCACTTGATGACATAAACAAGTGGGAGTGTACGCTATATGTTCCAACAGAAAGCATAGACGACTATCAGGCGGCGGACCAGTGGAAGAACTTCTTCTTCATAGAGAAATTCCGCGTGGAAGGCGACAGCAACGGCGATGACACGGTAACGATGGCAGATGCCAATGCAGTGGTGAACTACTTCCTTGCAAAGGGTACTGACGGGTTCGTGGAAGGAGACTTTGACGAGGAGGCTGCCGACGTGAATGGTGACGGAGAGATTACCATGGCTGATGCCAACCAGATAGTAAACATGTTCCTGGGTGGGGGACAGTGATTGACGGAAAGAAACAGAAATGAAATCACCTCACCTTACCGGGGCGAAAGCCACCGGTAAGGTGAGGTGATTTTTATAATTACAGACAAACGAACAGATACCTGTGAGAAAAGCAAACGAAACGCTAATTCCTAAAAAACATTAAATAAATGCGGGAATGTTTTGTAGTACGGAAAAACTTTTGTACTTTTGGAGGCAGATTATCTGACGGGAAGATTTAACAAAACCCACCTTACAGTGGGATCTGTTAATTCCCATCGTAAGGTTAAACTTTAAATGCAGGTTGACTAACTTCCTCCATATTAATAGACCCTACCTTAAATCAAACAATAGCAAGTACCTTAAACAATATAAACTTTATAAAAAGCTAAAACTATGAGAGTGTATCAAACTAACGAAATCAAGAACATCGCTCTGCTTGGCAACGATGGTTCAGGCAAGACAACACTTACAGAGTCGCTGCTCTTTGAGGCTGGCATCATTAACAGACGCGGAAGAATAACGCAGAAGAATACGGTGTCAGACTATTTCCCAGTGGAGCAGGAGTATGGTTATTCTGTGTTCTCAACCGTTTACCATGTAGAGTGGAATAATAAGAAACTTAACATAATAGACTGCCCTGGTTCTGATGACTTCGTGGGCGCTGCACTTACGGCACTGGAGGTGACCGATACCGCCGTGCTGCTCATCAACGGACAGTATGGTCCGGAGGTAGGTACGCAGAACCACTTCCGCTATACGGACAAACTGAAGAAGCCTGTCATCTTCCTCGTAAACCAGCTTGATGCAGAGAAGTGTGACTATAACAACACGCTGGAGCGACTGCAGGAGATATACGGCTCGAAGGTAGTGCCTATACAATATCCACTTAACGAAGGTCCTGGCTTCAATGCGCTCATCGACGTATTGCTGATGAAGAAATACTCATGGGGCCCTGATGGCGGTGCTCCTACCATAGAGGAAATTCCTGAAAGCGAAAAGGCAAAGGCCATGGAGCTGCACAAGGCACTGGTGGAGGCTGCGGCAGAGAATGACGAAGGACTGATGGAGAAGTTCTTCGAGACTGAGACTCTCAGCGAAGACGAACTGCGTGAAGGCATACGTAAGGGACTCGTGACACGCTCCATATTCCCTGTGTTCTGCGTATGTGCAGGCAAAGACATGGGTGTGCGCCGACTGATGGAGTTCCTCGGCAATGTTGTGCCTCACGTTGATGAGATGCCAAAGGTACACAATACACGCGGCGAAGAGGTGGCTATTGATGCCAATGGCCCGGAGTCGCTGTACTTCTTCAAGACCGGCGTGGAGCCACACATCGGCGAAGTACAGTATTTCAAGGTAATGAGTGGCAGCGTAAAGCCTGGCGATGACCTGACAAACGCCGACCGTGGCTCGAAGGAACGACTGGGACAGATATTCGCCGCAGCAGGTGCAAACCGCATACCGGTTGACCAGATGGTGGCAGGCGATATAGGCTGTACGGTGAAGCTGAAGGATGTGAAGACTGGCAATACGCTGAACGGCAAAGACTGTGAGAACCGCTTCGACTTCATAAAATATCCGAACCCTAAGTATTCACGTGCCATCAAGGCTGTGAAAGAGGCTGATACGGAGAAGATGATGTCTGCACTGACACGTATGCGTCAGGAAGACCCGACATGGGTGGTAGAGCAGTCGAAGGAGCTGCGCCAGACGATAGTACGCGGACAGGGTGAATTCCACCTGCGCACGCTGAAGTGGAGACTGGAGAACATAGACAAGATACAGGTGGAATACCTTGAGCCGCGCATACCATACCGCGAGACCATCACGAAGAGTGCTGCAGCGGAATACCGTCACAAGAAGCAGTCGGGCGGCGCAGGACAGTTTGGTGAGGTTCACCTGATCGTAGAGCCATACGCAGACGGTATGCCAGACCCAACGACATATAAGGTGAACGGCACAGAGACTAAGATAAACATCAAGAGCCGTGAGGAGATAGACCTTGAATGGGGCGGCAAGCTCGTATTCATCAACACCGTGGTGGGCGGCGCCATCGACATGCGCTTCATGCCAGCCATACTGAAGGGTGTGATGGAAAAGATGGAGCGCGGTCCGCTGACAGGTTCTTATGCCCGTGACGTCCGCGTGATAGTATATGACGGCAAGATGCACCCGGTTGACTCAAACGAGTTGTCGTTCATGCTTGCAGCAAGAAACGCCTTCAGTGAGGCATTCCGCAATGCTGCTCCGAAGATACTGGAGCCTATATACGACCTTGAGGTATATGTGCCAGCCGACCTTACCGGTGACGTGATGAGTGACCTGCAGGGCAGACGCGCACTTATCATGGGCATGGATATGGAAAACGGCTATCAGAAACTGCAGGCAAAGATACCATTGAAGGAACTGAGCAACTACTCTATAGCACTGTCTAGCCTCACGGGTGGCAGGGCATCGTTCACGACGAAGTTCGCTTCATACGAGCTGATGCCTAACGAACTGCAGCAGCAGCTCATAGCAGAGCATACAGAGGAAGAGTAGAAACTCGCCCTTAGGGTATGATACAAATAATTCTGGCATTTTTCGACAAATTATATATATTGTTGAAAAATGTCAGAATTATTGTTTGTGTATTCGGAAAAAATGATTACCTTTGTGCCTTAAAATCGAACACACATATAGATAGATGAGTAACATTACATTCAGATTTATTGCGTCATTGGTGGTTATGCTTTCGGTAATGACGATGAGAGGACAGGTAACAGCACAACAGGAGAGCCAGGATTCGATGCTTAACGTAGTAGCATTCTTTTGTAAGAACGATACGATGGACTACCGTTATGAGCACATCAAGGCAAAGATAACGGGAAATGACACGGTGATAACCCAGCAGTATCTGTCAGACCTGAGGTTCGTGGTACGCGACTCTACCTCGGAGGGCTATGAAATAGAGTGCATACCGATGGGCTCGAAGATGGATTTCGGGAGTGACTCTCTAATGACAAAGATAATGCAGGCAATGTATGAGAAGATGGGGGATATACACACCGTGTTCACCGTAGATGAATATGGCGAGCTACAGCATATAAAGAACTGGAAGGAGATAAAAGACTATTCGCGCAATATGGTGAAGCATATCTGCGATTCGCTGTATTCCACTGTGCCGGCACTCAATGAGATTATGCCACGCACTCGTCTGGAGATGATGTGCAGTATGCCGTTTGTCAGTGAGAAGACATACATGGAAAATGACGATGAACTGCAGCTGCTGTTCAGTAACTTCGGCAATGCCTTCACCATGGGTAGGAGGGAGATGGACACACAGTCGGAAATAGGCAGTCCGGCACACATGGAGTTCGTGATAGGCTATGGACCGTCGAGTGATGAGTATGGCTATGAAGGTGACTATTTTATTAGTTCGGTAACGACGACGACCATACCTAAGGAAGATATAAAGACCTACGCAAACAGTGCCGTGGGCTTGCTTGTGAGCGACAAGGTGATGGACAATGTTGCACAGGAGATAGACAAGATGGAGGTCACCGATGCAGAAATCAAGGTAGGTGAGGAATACGTGTATTTCTATAACGGATGGCCGTGCGAGATGAATTATTATAAGACAGCCAATGTGATGAATATAAAAAATATCGAAATCAAGAATATCACATGGACTTCACGCACATGGCATATTTATGATTTCGATACAGATGGCGACACAGGAAAGAATATGTAAGTGTCGTGACGGAATTATTATTTCTCCAATAGGTCAGGGCGCAGGCGTTTGGTACGTTCAAGGGCCTGCTCCATTTCCCACTCTTTGATCTTAGCCTCGTGGCCCGATAACAGTATGTCGGGCACCTTCCAGCCTTTGTAGTCGGCAGGACGAGTGTATATAGGTGCAGACAGCAAGTCGTCCTGGAAACAATCAGACAATGCACTCTGCTCATCGCCTATCACACCGGGGATGATGCGCACGATGGCATCAGCCATAACGGCGGCGGCAAGTTCGCCACCGGTAAGTACGAAATCACCGATGCTTATCTCACGCGTGATAAGGTGGTCGCGTATGCGCTGGTCGATGCCTTTGTAGTGTCCGCAGAGAATGATGATGTTGCCCTTCAGTGAAAGATCGTTGGCAATATGCTGGTCGAACTTCTCTCCGTCAGGCGAAGTGTATATAACCTCGTCGTAGTCGCGCTCTGCCTTCAGTGCACTTATGCAGCGGTCTATTGGTTCGCACTGCATCACCATGCCGGCAAAGCCGCCGTATGGATAGTCGTCCACGCGCTTCCACTTGTCGAGGGTGTAGTCGCGTAGGTTGTGCAGATGTATCTCTGCCAACCCTTTTTTCTGTGCCCTGGCAAGTATGGATTCGTTGAAGAAGCCTTCAAGCATTTCGGGCAGAACGGTTATAATGTCTATACGCATTTACTGAATTTTATGTAATTTATGTGCAAAGGTACGCTTTTTTCTGGAAAAAACATGAGTATTTCCTTTTTTTTTATTAATTTTGCATAAAACTGAATCTGCAAATATGACCGAACAAGATAAAATCAATATATTACGTAGTCAACTGCATGAGCACAACCATAGGTATTATGTGCTCAACCAACCAATAATATCCGATCAGGAGTTTGACCTCATGATGCACGAGTTGCAGGACCTTGAAGCCAGACATCCGGAGATGTATGATGCCAACTCGCCGACCATGCGCGTGGGCAGCGACATAACGAAGGAATTCAGACAGGTAGCACACCGTCATCCTATGCTGTCGCTTGCCAATACGTATAATGAGCAGGATGTGGCGGAGTGGTACAACCAGGTCAGCAGAGGATTAGAGGGAGAACCGTTTGAGGTATGTTGTGAGATGAAATACGACGGACTGTCAATATCATTGACCTATGAGAATGGCAGGCTGACGCAGGCAGTGACGCGAGGCGACGGCGTACAAGGCGACGACGTAACGACAAACGTAAAAACCATACGCTCAATACCATTGGTGTTGCAACCAGGACTGGGCTATCCTGACAATTTTGAGATAAGAGGCGAGATACTGATGCCGTGGGACTCGTTCAACCGTCTGAATGAAGAACGCGAAGAGATAGGTGAGCAACCCTTTGCAAATCCGCGCAATGCTGCCAGCGGAACACTGAAGAGCCAAGACTCAAAGGTTGTGGCAGAGAGAGGACTTGATGCATATCTGTATTACCTTATTACCACGTCAGACCAGGAAGGGCACTACGAAAGTCTGGAGAAGGCACGTACATGGGGATTCAAGATATCAGAGGGCATGAGAAAAGCGCACAGCCTACAGGAGATATATGACTTCATAGCCTATTGGGATGAGCAACGCAAGAGTCTTCCAGTGGCTACTGATGGCATAGTGCTGAAGGTGAACTCGCTGCGCCAACAGAAGCATCTGGGATTCACTGCGAAAAGTCCTCGATGGGCAATAGCTTATAAATTCAAGGCAGAACGAGTGTGCACACGCTTGATAGAGGTTACGTATCAGGTGGGCAGGACCGGAGCTATAACACCTGTGGCGAATATGGAGACGGTGCAGCTGGCAGGTACGAGGGTGCATCGTGCTACACTGAACAATGAGGATTTCATACGTTCGTTCGACTTGCATGAAGGCGATTGGGTGTATGTGGAGAAAGGCGGAGAGATAATACCAAAGATAGTGGGCGTTGATGTAGAGCGACGCAACCCGTCGGCACAACCGGTACGTTTCATTACGCATTGTCCGGAGTGCGGAGCGGAACTGCGTAGGCTGGAGGGCGAGGCAGCACATTACTGTCCGAACGATACGGGATGTCCACCGCAGATAAAGGGTAGGATAGAGCACTTCATAGCCCGCAAGGCAATGAATATAGACAGCCTGGGACCGGAGACGGTGGATACATACTATGAGCGAGGACTTATAGAAAATATTGCCGATCTCTACACTCTCACCCCTGAGCAGTTGAACTATGAGGGCAATCGTGAGAAATCGGCAAACAAGATAGTTGCTGCCATAGAGGCTTCGAAACAAGTACCGTTTGAAAGGGTGGTGTTCGCGCTCGGCATACGTATGGTGGGCGAGACGACGGCAAAGATACTTGCACGACATTTCAAAAACATAGAGGCGCTGCGCACTGCCACGGTGGAGCAGTTGACTGACGTGGATGGTATTGGCGGAGTGATAGCCGTCAATATAGTGGAGTATTTCCGCAATCAGAAGAACGCAGAGATAGTAGATCGCCTTATAGCCTACGGGCTGCGCATGGAACTGAGCGAGGAGCAACAGCAGATGCAGGGTACTGCGCTGGAAGGACTTAGCATAGTGATAAGTGGAGTGTTTGCCCAACATAGCCGTGACGAGTATAAGCAGATAATAGAGCAGAATGGTGGTAAGAATGTAGGTTCTATAAGCAAGAAGACATCATTCATCCTTGCAGGCGAGAATATGGGACCAAGCAAACTGGAAAAAGCAGAGAAACTTGGAATAAGGATAGTAGGCGAGGATGAGTTTCTTGCCATGCTGTAAGAAAAAGGAAGAAACAGATTCTAGAGTAAATTCGCTTAGTAATATCTTGGATGGAGTGGGGAGGATTACGAGATGGCATAGCGAAGGCTGAAACCGAGAGAATGGGTTGATACAAAGAGAGAAAAAGGAAGGATATTAACACATATACCAAATAAGATAAGGAATCAATTAATGGCGGAGGAATTTAGAAACCGCACTGACTAAAGGGAAGTAATTAATGTATCCCATCTTTACTAAATATGAATAGACATTTAAACATTTTTATTGTGCTCAGCGTTACGATGCTGCTATGTGGCAGCAGGATACACGCGGTGACATATCCCATAAAGCACGTAGAGGCAGGTGACAGTCTTGAGATTCCTGGCAAGTTGACAATCAGACTTGTCACGAAACATCAGAACTATAATGCCGAAGATACCATTACACAGGATAGTGATATAGACTCTCCGAAGTCCGTGAACTTCAGTCCTGATGGTAAGAAATACTATATTAATTCGCTTGAAGGATGCTGCACTGTGGTGTATGATGCCGTCACGCATAGGAAACTGAAGGTGATAGACCATAAGTTTGACGGCAGCGAGACGCAGTTGTGGGGCAAACCGAGTGAACTGTTTCCGTTTACGCATTATTTCGAAAACGTAAACTGCTTTAACGGAAAGCCGGTGGAAGGGTGTTTCTCGCATGGTGGACGCTTCTTTTGGGCACCATATTACCGACGCACGTTCGATATTAATGCGCAGGATCCATCTGCAATGTGCATAATAGATACAGAAAAAGATGAGATTGTAAGGCTGATGGAGACGGGACCGTTGCCGAAGATGGTAGTTGTATCGCATGATGGTAAGAGGCTTGCCGTTACACATTGGGGTGACAATACCGTAGGTATAATCGACATAGAGGGTGAAGATCCGTTTGCATGGCGTTATTTGTCATGCCCTGCAATAACAAAGAAATTAGTGCTTAACTATAGTCTGACGAAACAGATTGACCGCGATTCAGACAGCGGACTGAAGTTGCGCGGTACGGTGTTCCTGCCGGGTGACAGTCTGCTGCTGGTAAGTCGTATGTGCGGCGATGGTGGTTTCGGAGTCGTAGATGTAAGGCGAGGAGAATATCTTGGTATGCTTACCGGAATGCTTGAGAATACGCGCCACATGCTGGTAAGCAACGGATATGTATATATGAGTTGTAATATAGAAGGCTATGTGCAGCGTGTGCCTGTGAAGAAAATACTTGAGGCGGTAGGACGTATGAAGAACAAGACTGCCGTTGTGACGGGGTTTGAGACATGCAAGGTGAACCCTGGTGCACGCACAATCTGCATATCGCCTGACGGAAGATATTTGTTTGCGGCATGCAATTCAAGCAGTAGCCTCGTGGTGGTTGATACGCAGAGCATGAAGGTGATAGGTTCGATGACAGCCGACTCTTTCCCCGTGGGCCTTGATGTGTCGCCCGACGGAAAATGGTTGATAACTACATCGCAAGGACGTAGCAATGGCGGCGGCAATGCTGTGGATATTTTTGAACTTAGTATAAGGTAAGTGCTATGACAATTCATGTATTTAATCCTGACCATGACATTGCCTTGGCATCAAACCAAAGCAATTACACAACTCCGCGTGTAGGCAGAGAATTGCATCGCGACCTTGGTTACATACCGATGCTATGGGCAAAGCGTGGTGACGTGGTTGTGGTGGATGACGTGGAACAAGCAGAACAGGACTACTCTGCGTTAGGAGTTCCGCAGCATGTTGCGGCACAGTTCGTGACGTTAGGCCAATTGCCGCAGACGTTCAAGGGAAAGCATACAATAGAGGTGGCTCCGTGGGGATGGAATACGGCGATACGCAATACATTACTGGAGGCAGGCGTACCAGAAACGTCGATGCCAGATATAAGACAACTGGAGACAATACGTGAATTGTCGAGCAGACGTCTTGCGGTCAGGATGCTCGACTCGTTCAAAGACCGTGACGGCTTGACGGGATTCTCAAGACCATGCGACTCGTTTGAGGAGGTGATGTCATTCCTTATCCATAATAAGGATATAGTGATAAAGGCACCATGGAGCAGTAGTGGACGTGGAGTGAGATATACTAAGGAGGGAGAAGCAGAACACGATGAGTCGCTCATACGCTGGATTCATAACGTAATAGATAGGCAAGGCTTCGTGGTGGCAGAGGAAAGATGCGACAAGGAAATGGACTTTGCTGTGGAGTTTACTGCTCTGCCGGATGGTAAGGTGCAGTGTTGCGGCTTGTCGCTCTTCTCGACCAAGGGTAGCGCATATACGGGTAACTTGTTGCTTGCGGAAAGGGAGAAGGAAAACATCATAGACAGATACATTCCCATTAATCGCCTTAACCGTATCATTATAGAGTCGGAACGTTTCCTTGGCGAGCACATAGCCGGGCAGTACGTAGGACCACTAGGCGTGGATATGATGATAGTAAGGGGAGATGAAGAAGGCTCCTATATGCTCAATCCTTGCGTAGAGATAAATATGAGACGCACCATGGGTCATGTGGCTTTGGCTTTGACAAAGAAAGGTAAGCGTGGCATGATGTGTATAGATTCGCATGATGGGCATTTTGACTTGCATGTCAGTGACGTGGAGTCATGATATATCACATGTTCACGGGATACACAAAGGGTAAAATTGTTTCAACGAAGGTATAAAGACTTTTCTTTTTGCATATTCTGACGGTAAGTGAAGAAAAAAACTCATTAAAACACATCTGATTACATAATTTTTTTGTAACTTTGTGACTGATATGCAGAAAACAGAATACATTAATAGAACAATGAAAAAGACTATTGCAACTTTACTCTTTGCATTGCCATTGATGGTTAGCGCGGAGAACTACAAGTCACAGGTGTGGTCACCAGACAATGGTGATGGCACTTTCACCAACCCTGTAATTAATGCAGACTACTCAGACCCTGACGTATGCGTGGGTGCAAGCGGTGAGGATTTCTACCTCACGGCTTCATCATTCAACTGCATACCGGGACTTCCTATACTCCATTCGAAAGACCTCGTCAACTGGGAGATTATAAACTATGCCATCAAGGCCCTGCCTCCTTACGACCGCTATGCCACGCCTCAGCATGGCAACGGTGTGTGGGCTCCTTCCATCAGATACAACGAGTATAATCACACATATTACATATATTGGGGTGACCCTGACCTGGGTGTCTTCGTGGTGACAGCCAAAGACCCTGCCGGTGAATGGACCGAACCTAAGTGCGTCATACCGGGCAAGGGCATGATTGACACTACTCCGCTGTGGGATGAGGATGGCAAGTGTTACCTCGTAAACGGTTGGGCAAACTCTCGTTGCCAGTTCAACTCTGTGCTGACTGTGCGTGAGATGAGCGCCGACGGCATGAAGCAGATTGGCGACCCTGTCATCGTGTTTGACGGCAACGGCACTAACGACCGCACAGCCGAAGGACCTAAGTTCTATAAGCGTGATGGCTGGTACTGGATTATGTGCCCTGCAGGCGGTGTGCCTATAGGACATCAGCTCGCTATGCGTTCAAAGTCACCTTACGGTCCTTACGAAAGCAAGACCGTGTTGGCACAGGGCACTACCGACATCAACGGTCCTCACCAGGGTGGATGGATTCACCTGAAGAGCGGTGAAGACTGGTTCCTGCACTTCCAGGATAAGGAGGCTTACGGTCGCGTGGTATGGCTCGAGCCAGTGAAGTGGGTTGACAACTGGCCTACCATGGGCGAGAAGGTCGGTAAGGTCAAGGCCTACGGCAAGACAGAGAAGTACAGCGGACAGCCTGTATTGACATATAAGAAGCCTAACGTAGGCAAGGAATACCCTGTATGTAACCCTGTGGAAAGCGATGAGTTCAATACCTCGGTGCTCGGCAAGCAGTGGCAGTGGCATGCCAACTACGACCAGACCTTCGGCATGCCGACACCTTACGGCTACTATCGTGTGTTCTGCCATCGTCAGAGCCAGGACTACAAAAACCTTTGGGAGGCTGGCAACCTGTTGTTGCAGAAGACTCCTGCCGACAACTTCACCGCTACTGCCAAACTTACCATGACTGCCAAAGATGAAGGCCAGTATGGCGGTATCATCTGCATGGGCATGGACTACTCTTCTATCGTGCTGCGTCGTGTTGGCGACGAGTTCCAGTTACAGCAGATAACCTGCAAGCAGGCAGACAAAGGCAAGGCTGAGGACATCAAGGTTCTTGCCACACTGAAGCCTACTGCTGCCGACAAGATAGACTACCAACCATCACTACACTGTGACCTCTATATGCAGATGCACGTGGAATATATCGGCGGCAAGACAAAGTCTGGAGATAACAAGCATGAGGCTAAGGTTACGTTCGCATATTCCAAGGACGGTAAGAAGTTCACTCCATGCGGTGATGCCTTCACCATGCGTCAAGGCAAGTGGATTGGAGCCAAGATTGGTATCTGTGCTGCAGAGCCTGCTGGCAAAAAGGTACGCGGATGGGTAGATGTGGACTGGTTCCGCGTGACTAAGTAAACACAACATGCTCACTAACTATTATTAATCCTATAAAAAGTAAAATGAAAAAGATTTTGACATTTATTATCGTGGCTGTGACAGCCATGACATTTGTATCATGTGATGATGACAAGATAGCGAACTCACTGGACGGTATCTGGACTGGCCGAGTAGATATGGAATATTTCAATTACCGTAGTATAGGAGGTAGTTTTTTTGTAGAAATTCAATTCTATGCAGATCCCTCACAATATGCCAAGGGAACAGGTATAGAACGTGATTATTCCGAGAGAGGTGTATGTACATCTGTAAATAATTTTGATTTTGAAGTCAGAAATGAACGTATCTATCTACATTATGATGATGGGACAGATGTAGTAATACGTAATTACGAGTTAGTCGATAATCATTTTCACGGTTTCTTTCTGAATTATAACACAGGAGAGGTTCTTGCTGAATTCAATTTATACAGAGTAGAAAATTGGCGTTACAGTGGCTACACTGCAAATCCAGACAGCACTGCTACGTTCGAGGAAGCAAAAGATACAATCAAATAAAATGTAATAATAGCGAATTAAGACGGATTACTTTTAGTAATTCGTCTTAATTCATTGATAGAATTATGTTGATATTAAGTTCTAATTCGCCTCGTAGGCAGGAATTGCTGAAGGGGCTTGGCATGCCTTTCAAGGTTTTTGTCATCGATGGTATAGACGAGTCGTATCCCGCAGACCTGCCTGCTAAGGAGGTTGCAGAGTACATAGCAGTGAAAAAGGCTGCTCCATATACTGACGTGATAAAGGGTGCAGAGAACACGGTGCTTACTGCAGATACTGTAGTTGTGTGTGGTGGTGAGATACTGGGAAAGCCGAAGGATGAGCAGGATGCGTATCGTATGTTGCGTATGCTTAGCGGTACCACACACCAGGTATATACAGGTGTGTGTCTTACTACGGAGGGTAAGCAGAGAAGTTTCTCTGTGGAGACGGATGTTACGTTCAGAGAACTGTCAGATGAAGAGATATGGCACTATATTCATGAGTACAAACCGTTTGACAAGGCAGGTGCATACGGCATCCAGGAATGGATAGGCTATATAGGCATAAAGGGAATAAATGGCTCGTATTATAATGTGATGGGATTGCCGGTGCAGCGAATTTACGATGAACTAAAGACTTTCTCCGAATGATGGAAAGTAATGGGAAAAGAAAAAAGTCAGCATCGTTGATGCTGACTTTTATTTTAGTTGCGGAGGCTCGACTCGAACGAACGACCTCCAGGTTATGAGCCTGGCGAGCTACCAACTGCTCCACTCCGCGATGTTTTCTGATTTGCGAGTGCAAAGGTAATACTTTTTACTGAGAAGACCAAGTTTTAATAGTCTTTTACGATGTTTCTGTTGAAATACTTGATTTATATCTATTATTCTTCGCTGTTATTCTCGCTTTTTATTGTTAATTGCTTTAAATCGTAGTACGAACCATTGTAGATGTTGAAGTCCACGTAGCCTTTTATACCTGGTAGTTTGCCGGCATCCGTATGCTGCCAGAACTTCCACTCTCCTTTGTATTCCATCTTTTCTACGTAATAGTGTGCAATCCAGTAAGGATAGTCATCAAAGCGATTGTCTGACAGATATTTTTGCTTGAACTTATAATAGGTGTAGATGATGGGCTTTACGTGATACCTATCTTCTATTATGTGCAGCCATGTCAGCACATCCTTCTGGAAATCCTCGGTGGACTGTTCATTAGGTTTGTGCTCCACGTCAAGCACAGGTGGAAGGTCGCCATCCTCCAGTTTCACCTTGTCGAGGAAGAAGTAAGCCTGCGCCCTGGCATCAGACTTGATGCTGTAGAAATGGTATGCACCACGTATGAAGCCATATTCGCGCGCATTGTAGAAGTTGTCTTCGAAATTCTCGTCCACAATGCTTGCTCCCTCTGTGGCTTTTATTATGACAAAGCGTATGGGTGCTTTCTGTATCATGGCATTGCGCAAGGCCTCCCAGTCGATGTCCCCCTGATAGTGGCTGATGTCTATGCCTTGAATCTCATAGCCCTCGCCTTTAGGGTATGTGACGTCGCCATACAGGGCGTGC
>Ga0247608_10004042_pt1 | contig 16695 bp, 24 predicted proteins | sample 176DNAGHGlowgp2_FD_193490 | JGI IMG/M metagenome (GOLD analysis project Ga0247608, IMG submission 193490) | Sheep rumen microbial communities from Palmerston North, Manawatu-Wanganui, New Zealand - 1766 DNA GHGlow gp2 | ecosystem: Host-associated > Mammals > Digestive system > Stomach > Rumen ... | reverse complement strand
GTGTTTTAAAATATTCTTTCAGTCTTTTAGAGATTGCTAATCTTTGCTCTTCTGTTTGTTCTCTACCTTTGTTTGTTTTTGAAATTTTTTCAACAATTTTTCTTTTTTCAGCTTCACTTCTTTCTACCCACATTCTTTTAGATAATTCAGATCTTTGCTTTCTATAAGCTTCAAAAGCTTCTGAATTCTTAAACCTATCCCAAGACTCTTTTCGATGTTCTTTCCCTCTTTCAATAGATTCTTTTGAGCGAGGTTTCCTGTTATGAAACTTCACAGCTTCTTTACATTCCTCGTACAATTTGGAAGAAATTTTCTTCCCCATCCTATGACTCATCATAAAAATAGCAATTTGCATTTCGCTACAATTGTAAATTTTGTAAAGTAATTGATGACAGAAAAAATGCTCTCTAGAGGTTAAAGGAACAATATTGGATTTTCTTTTTGACCAATCTGGAAACAAACTTACGGGTAGAATGTGGTGAAATTCAAAAGTTTGATTTGGAAAATTCTTCAGTTGATAGTATTTTGTTTTTGGCCTTAATCCTAATTTGACTTGATTTTTTGCTGCAGAGATTATCTGCATGTAGACTTTTCTGTAATTCATTTGTTTTCTCCTTTTAAGTGCTTCTCACGGCACTGTAATTTAATTAGTAGCTTTAAAGAATCACTCACTATATTTAATAGTACTATGAAAATTTCTGAAGAGATTAAAAAGACTATAAAAGAAGAGGCTGAAAACTTCAAAAGGAACCTGATGGAAACAGAAGGTATAAATGAATATGGGCTTAAAGAAGGAGAAAGGGGAGAAAGAGACAAACTTGGTCAGTTTTTTACACCTCCAGAATTATGCTGCCAAATGCTCGAGATGTATGATTGTACACTGGAGGAGTTTGCAACAAAAACAATTTTGGATCCAACTTGTGGAAGCGGTAACTTGATAATGACTGCTTTAATTGCGGGTATTTCTATAAATAAAGATTACCCTAAAAATGTTTTTGGAAATGAATTGAGTGAAAAACCTCTTGAATTGTGCAGAAAGCGTTTTGTACATTACTGTGAAACTCATGGATTGAAAGAGTATGATGAAAAGTTTTGGAATTGCCATTTGCATTTAGGAAACGCATTAAACGCTGATTGTATTGACAAAGACCTCTTTGTAGAAAGTTATAAATATGATCCTGTAAAAAATAAAGTAACTACAGATATTAAAAAGAAGTTTACGCTGAATAAAAAACGTTAAAAAAAAAGAAGCGGCTTAAAAACAAAGAGCCGCTTGTTTAATTTAAACTTCAAACTCTTTCAAAGAAACCTAACCTGTCAAGACCTAAAAAGTTTTCTATGCCTTTCCAATTTGAATCTTTCTTGTAATTTTTCCGGGTTTAGATTATTTACCACATTTTTAATATCATCTAAAGTGATAAGGTATTTATTTACACCTGATAGAATGATTAAGTTGATCAAATCCTTTTTACTATCTACAAGATCAAATTTATCCTCTGCAAACATCTTTATGTGCTTTAATTCGCTTTCTATATCAGCTTTTACTTTTGGAATTTTGGATACTTCCGAAAAACCTTTGTATTGTTTTCCTTGTTTGAAGAATTTTGAATGATTGAATAACCCAATACCTGAAAAGGAGTTTACACTTCTAGGTTCTCTTCTTATTGAGAAGCCTTTTATATGTTCAAAATTTACAAAGCCATCAAAGTCAAGTTCTTTTAAATACTTTATCAATTCTTCTTTTTTACTGGAACCTAACAAAAGCCAATCTTCTGTACGTGAAGTTTTTAAATCTTGCAAAGATATTGAACTTTTGTTTTTTGTCAAGTATGTTTTAAGTATCTGAAAATCTCTATCGGAATTCGCATTAAAAAGGTTGCAGGGCTTACATAAGTAAAATTCTGTTACATACCCTACATCTCGGGTATCCTCATCTGTAGCATAATACAACGCGTAAGAAGGCTCGGAAGTTACATAAAAACACTTAAAAAGAGACAAACTTTCATCCAAATCTGAGTATAGAGAACCTCTGTAAAATAACCTTCCGAGCCTTCTTAGTTTTTGTTCTGTAATTAACATCTATAATTTTCACCTGGCTAATGCGGCAACTTTTGGGTATTCTTTTGCGTCAATTAGACCATTTTTTTCAAGTCTCATTAAAGCATTGTCAAATCTTTCTTCATCCCTTTCATCTTCAAATCCAAATTGTTCTTTAGCTGTCAAAGCTGATTCTTTTATAATCTCTACAGGGTCTACCACTTTTGCATTTGCAAATAAAACATCGAACTCGTCTTGATCTATAAAACCATTCTTAACTAGATTATGGGCAATGTTTACAAGCTCAGAGATTGTCTCTCCGAAACAATAATTGTACTTGACCATTTCCTTAAACTTTCTCGCGAAAACACCTGCTGTATCTCTATCATAATCAATAAAATTAAAATCTATTCTAGATTTTGTTTCACCTTCTTTGACAAAATGCCATCCCCAAGTAAGTAAACGATCAACTCGGATTTCTATTGTTTTTCCATGTACCTCACTCAAGTACACAAATGCTTTAGGTCCTTTGTCAATGTACAATGGGGTAGGCTCAGGTTTACTTTCTCCGTAGTTTCTGTCTCCTTCAAAATCATCTGAATAAAACAAACCACAATTATCAAAAAGAGTTGTGGTAATATATTCCCAAGTGGCACCGCAGTTCATTGTCACTTTTGTACCTTTCCAATGATCATAAGTTTTTTCATAAGCAATCGCTAATTCTTTGGCTCCGTATTTGTTGATCATTTCTTCCAAAAAATCAAAAGATTCCTGCTTATCTGTAAACGTTTTAGAAACAATATTTTCATCCGGGAGATTTCCTCCAAAAGGATGCTTACCCTCTCCGTTATAGTAAACTCTAACTTTTCTAGTCTTGATATCTGAAGTTGAATCCAAATCTATACTGTATTCAATCTCTAAAGGCCAGTTTGTCTTTATAGAACCAACGTGCCCGTAATCTCTATCATGGAAATTACCTACATCCTTGTTTTTCGTTTTATTTGATTTAAATAATGCAACTCTTTCAAAAGATGCCATTTTTTATTCCTCATCTCCATATTCAGCTACAAAGTCAGGATCAAAATCAAGTTCATCTGCAAATTCTTCATAAAAACCTGCAGGACCCATATCGATAAGTTCCTGATAATAATCTGCAGCCTCCTGCTCTACACCTGTAAAGTCTCCTTCTTCATCCTCTATAAAGAAGTCTGCACCTGTAAAATGACCCTCTTCAAAATCCATTAAAGCAATTTCCTTTATAAGGTCTTCCTGTGTTTCTGTAAGCATATTAAAAATTCTCCTTTTTAAGATATTTAGTGAGTAATTTAATCTCTCAAATTGATTGCAAAATCGTACTCATGATCTTCTTCCCACTTCTCACTAAACGGAATCAACTTACCCTCTTTTAATTTGAAGCTTCCTTTATCGTAGTCGTAATCTCCTCCATTTAACTGAATTGAAACCTCATTACCCCAATTTTCTTTGCTCAAATCATCAATCTTCAACAAAGGGGAATACCAAATTTCCTCAATCCAAAAACGAATAAAAGCTCTAATCAAATACTTTGAAAAATACTTTTTCTCTTTTGAATCACTAAAAGCCCACTCAAACATATCCTCTGAAAGGTTTTCAGCAAAATAATTTTTGAAGTTTTCAAAGTCCTCAATTACATTTTTTTCTTCTTCTTTAGTCAAACCCCAAGTATTCCAAATACCTTCAAAAGGATTAGATACAGGAGAGAATTTCAAGTCAACATAACCTATAGACAAACGTTCGAATTCTTCGGTTTTAGTTGACTTTTTCAATTCTTCCACAAGTTCAGCAGTTGTCCAAAACGGTTTATCGTAATGACGGTTAACATAACAATACCAGGTTTTGCCTTCATTGAAATTATCGATTTCGATTTTCTTTATATTTGGAACTACCATTGCATGTGCACTTGAGCTGTTCGTTTCAAATGTACCTTGTCTAATGCTTTTCATTTTTTATAGACTCCTAGTTGTTTTCAATATATTCATAAAAAGATGTTTTCTTGAAAAGTTCTAGCAAATCTTCGTCAAAATCTTCATAAGAATTTTCAAGCCTGTTGTAAAGACTATCGTAAAAGTCGCCCTCAGTTTCTCCAGGTTCATCATTAGTTGGTTCTACTTTATAGGAAGTTCCCAAACAACTTCCTTCTAGCAAACCATCTGCATCCTGAAAAAGATTCTTCAGCATTCCTCCGCGCCACTCTTTTTCAGAATTTTCATAACCTGTGGAGAAAACCTCATCATAATCATCGAAGTTACTTACCCACTTTTGCAAAAATGCTTTATCATCTTTTGTAATCACAAAGCCCATGTCAAGCCAAAAATCTGCATCTCCAATCATTACAGAGAGTTTATACTTTAGGTTCTTCATTGAGCTTTGCTTTGTTTCAACAAATTTGTTAAAATCCTCTGTTAGGTTTTTTTCTTTTAGAAAATCAAAAAATAAAGTTTCGTTCATTTTTACACCTCAAAAATAAATATAGGATAATTTTTCAGAACTTTTTTAATTTTTGCATCCTATATTATTTTTCGGAGGTTACGAATGAAATCAATTCGAGTAAGTACGTTTGAAACAAACAGCTCAAGCGAGCATTCTCTTACATTTGCTTCAAAAGGGAGTGGCGAAGGTAGGTATGGAAAATTGAATTGGAAGGGAGATGAATATGGTTGGGAGTTTGAAAGCTATTATGACTCCCAGTCGAAATTCTCTTATTACCTGACTGCTTTGAAAGATTGGCTTTGGCTTATGCAAAAAAGGGAATATGGCATACGCCACAATTTGGAAGAAGTCTATGAGGGGTGCTATTCATTCTCTTTTGGGTCTTTGAAAGAGATTGCAGAAGCAAAAGAAAAGAACGATGAATACTGGATAAAGCATTACAAGGAAATTGACAAAGAAAATATTGAATATATTCGCAATCTTGCTTACAATAAAGTAAAAGGTCTTTTTGATTTCCTTAAAGAGAAAGGTTGTACTTTTGATTACTTCAACTACATGGATGAGGAACATAAATTCATTGGAAATGATCGAGACACTTTTTGGAAAGCAGAGAGTGAGCATTATTTTCTTGATTCTTTGGAACATTTGAAGGATGCACCTGAAAATGAATGGAAAGCACATCCTGATATTTCTGATTGGATTGATTTTGGCGGTTATATTGATCATCAGTCAGGCCCAGCAGAAAATTCTGAATGTAGAACTTTAGCTTCACAGAGCTATGAAGATGTTTTTGATTGGATTTTCGGAAATAGCTCATTCGAAACTGGTAACGATAACTATTAAAAAAGTAAAAGAGGTTTTCTTGTAGTTGGAAAACCTCTATATTTTTTTTAATTTGGAAGTTTACATTCAGGAGCGTTATCTTCTCCATAAATTTCCACATCCACTCCTTTTTCCAACCAATCTTTAAGCTGCAGGGTATTTACAATTTGCCAATTCCAATTACCTTTTTTATCTTTATCTATTGCAACTTTCCATAAGTGATTATCTGAGGAACGTACTTTTCTTCCATCCTCTAATTCAATCTCAAAAATATCTCTTTTACCTTGCGGGAAAATTCCAATTACTTCTGTTTTTCCTTCAGTTGGGGAAGCAATTTTATCCCCAATTTTTATTTCTCCCATTGTTGTATAAGAGCCGTCAGGTTTCATTATTTTAGAATATAAAGGCTGCGCATTTCCCAACAAGTGACCTTCAGTTGACATCATTTTCATCTGCAGGTTGTTTCTAAAAATCATTCTCGCTGAACCACGACCAGCGGTTGAATACAAAATCTTTTCACAACCTGGGTCCAATTTATCTGCATTTACAACATCATCACGGTGAGCCACTTTTTCAAATACAGGGCTTTGTTCAATAAATTGTTCAAAAGGCGTACCTAACAAATCCCATACCTTTCCAAGAGAATACGATGCGAGAGCTACACAGTTTTTTATTTTGATTGGTTTTTCAGTATATTTTTCTTTTGTAGTATATAAATGGGAAATATCCGAAACCTCTATGCATCTATGGTTATGTTTTCCTACATATTTAACATTTTGAAGTTTTAACAATTTTGAAATCTCCTCTTTTTACTGAAGGGTTAAAAATCACGAGATGAGATTGAAGTTCGTGAATCCTGTTAGCTTCTTTAATTAAATCAGCATCTCTTTTAATATCTTCTTCTTCAGGCACAAGATATCTTTCTTTGTTCTTTATAAAATCTTTTGTTTGTAAAACAATATATTTCTTTTCTTTTGTATCAAATAAAAGCCACCAATGCCCAAGTGAACACCTTGTTTTTATATTATTTCCAAAGTCCAATTCGTATGTATCTTGTTCTCCCTGCTCAAAAATATTTGTGACTTTGGATTCATTGCTTAAAGTTGGCATAAGTGCGTCACCTATTTTCAAAGAACCCATTTCAACAAATGTACCATCCTCTTTTTGAACAAGAGAATCGTACGGCTGACTATATGACGTCATGGCGGAATTATGTGTCACTATATTATTTGAAGTATGGTACAGATGCGAAGGATCTGATACCACTATACATTTGTGATGTTCTTTTTTAATAAAAGAGTATTTCTTAATCTTTTGCATATTTTAAATTAGGGGAGTTTTTACAATTGAAACTAGAAGATTTGACACAATCCACTTTAGAGTTGGTTTTAGAATTAAAACAAAAGAAGTTGGTGGAAACTTGCAAAAACGAAAAGGCACTTAAAGTAAAGTTGAGTTTAATTAAAAAGCACGGTTCTTTGGAAAAAGCGTATGAAGTACAAAAAGAGACAAGATTGAAAAAAGTAATTGAGAAGTACGGTACTTTGGAAAACTTTTATAAATCCAGGAATAAAAAGAGAGAAGAGGTTTGTTTGAAGAAGTGCGGAAAGAAGAGTACAAATAATGTTGAAAAATGCAAACAAACTATGAAAGAAAAATACGGAGTGGAAAATGCCTGGCAATTAGAGAGCGTGAGAAAAAATAACGCAATTGCTTTGAGAAGTGAAGAAGTAAAAAAGAAACGAGAACAAACCTGTTTGGAAAAGTACGGTTTTAAAAACCCTGGAAGATTGGTCGAACCTTTTTTTGGCATGCATACATCTCAAGAAGAAAAAGAGATGGGAAATTTCTTAACAACTTTGGAAGTAGAGTTGAGAAAAAATGTAAGAGATGTAATTTCGGATTCTGAAAAGTGTTTTGAGTTGGATTTTTTCTTTCCCTCTAAAAACGTAGCTGTTGAGTATAATGGAATTTATTGGCATTGTGAAAAGTTTAAGCCTAAAAATTATCATCAAGAAAAGAGTGAGAGATGCAGGGAAAAAGGTATTAGGCTGATTCATATTTTTTCCACTGAATGGAAGGACAAAAGGGAAATATGCGAGAGTATAATTAAAAGTGCGTTAGGTATTTTTGAAAAAAGAATTTACGCCAGGAAATGTAAAGTAGTAGATTTGAACCCTTTTGAATACAAAGAGTTTTTAGAGAAAAATCATATTCATGGCAGTGTAAACTCTTCTATAAGAAAAGGGTTAGTTTTTGAAAATCAAATTGTTCAAGTAATTGGTTTGGGGTATTCTCGTTTTGAAAAAAATAAATTAGAATTATATAGAATGGCCAGTCTTTTGAATACTCAAGTAATTGGGGGTTTTTCTAAATTATTAAAAAGTTTGGGGAATGTAGAAATTGTTTCTTATGTAGATTTAAGCCTTTTTACAGGCAAAGGTTATGAAACGTTAGGTTTTAAAGTTGTACAAAAAACCCCTCCAAGTTACCGCTATGTAAACACTAATGGAAAAGTATTGAGCAGGTTTCAATGTCAAAAACATAAATTGGAAAAACTTTTACCTAATTTTAACCCTTCTTTAAGTGAAGTAGAGAATATGCATAATGCTGGTTTTTATAGGATTTTCGATTCGGGTAATTTGAAAACCGTTTATGTTAGCTAAACAAGAAAAAACCCTCTAAAAAAGAGGGTTTTTCTTTTTTTCACCAAGTCAATTCTTTTGACTCTGTTTTTTCATATACTTTCCAAAATGATTCTTTTGAAACAGGATAAATTGAACCGTCAATTCCTTTTACAATAAAATCCCCAATTCCAAAAGAGTTTTGAAAAATACAATCATTTGTGACTGACAGATAGCAATTATATTTTGCAGGTTTATATGATCTAACCTTTGCTATTCTCCTTTCATCCTCAAGAGCATTTTGCACCCATTTTTCAATTTCAGGAAAAACTTCAGGGCCTGTTACTTCAATTGCCTCAATTGTAATTGGCTTTTTTCGATATTTTTCAATCATTCTCAAGTCCTTGATCTACTTCGATCCAAAGTTTAAAACCTGGAAAAGCGTTTATAAAGTCCTCGGTTTTATCGTAGTACCAAAGAGCACCTTTCCAAAAAATTCCTTTAACTTTTTTCTTCATATTTAAAACTCCTTATCCGGTAACCCGAATTCTTTTATTATTTCCTGCTCTGTCCATTGTCTTGACCAGTCAACATGAGGAAACTTGAAAATTAAAGCTCTTGTCAAGCAACCCAGAATCAACTGATTGCACAAATCAGAAACCCAAAACTTGAGCGCATTTTCTTTTTCTAATTTTGAACCAAAAAGAAAATAACTATAACTAGCATTGGATTTTAGAATTCTCTCCAAACTTTCCTTTTCACTGAGGTTAGCTTTGCGGGTAACACTTTTTTCCTTTTGAGCATTACCTACATGTGGCCAATAAGGTATAAAGAAAATCTTTTCTAGATTTTTCTCTACAAAATCCCTGTCTTTGTTGTTGTAAACAAAGCTCTGAAAAGTTGCAGGTATTTTTTCATTCTTTTCATAAAAAGTTGCAAAATCAGTATTCCAAACAAACTTTTCCATATCAATTAACTTTTTGGACTCATCCCTAATATTCTGCAATCTGCAAATCAAAAGATTAGGCTGAATATCCTGAGCTGCATCTACAAAACATGTTTCATCTACTGATAAAACAGATGAAACATATTGAAAGAGCTCATACTTTTTGTATTTTCCAAAAGGCATTAAATATATGGATTGCTTAGCTAACTCTACAGTTGCTTGAGTAATTTTAGATGCAACACTGAAAGGAGGATTAGCTATGATTAAATCAAATGGCATATTTATATTATAGACCGAGAATACCTCATTTTCTATAAAATTGGAATACCACTTTTTCATCAATTCAACTTTTGTTTCATCACTTTCACTTACGAGAAAATGAATATTTTGCAAGGACACTTTTTTGACATTGATCAAAAAATTGATCATCTGAAAACCAAAATCATCGAGTATGGCTATTTTAGCACTTTGCCAATTTGTATCACTTACCATATCTGTCATTTTTTCACAAATGACTTCAGGATACCCAAAATAATCTCCCCAGTTTTTCAGAGATTCAATTGGGTAATTTTTAATCAACTCAATTTTGGTTTTCATCTTTCGTACCTCTTTTCAAATATAGGATTTATTCTTCTCCAGCTTTCACATTCCAAACAGGTTTAATTATAGATACAACTTCGCAAAGATCCTTAATGTTTTCCAAAATATCTTCAGCAGGTTTGTAAGCCATTGGAGCTTCGTCAATTGTTGAAGTTGAAACCGAGGTGGTGTAAATACCTTCCATTGACTTTTTGAAGTCCTCCATTTTTAAAGCTTCTTTTGCTTTTGAGCGCGACATCAACCTTCCTGCTCCGTGAGGACCTGAGTAGTTGTATTCTGCGTTTCCCTTTCCTTTTACAATCAAACTTCCAAAAGCCATCGAAATTGGAATTATGGCCAACTCATCTTTCAAAAGCCGGATAGATCCTTTTCTTACAATTCCAGCTCCCGTATCGACATAGTTGTGTACCGTACAAAATTCATCAAGAATATACTTTCGCTTAATATTCAAAGCTTCGCAGATTTCATGTTGCATTGCTTTACGGGACCAATAAGCGAAATCCTGACAAATTCTCATATCATGAAGGTAACCCTCTAAGTCTTCTCCTTCTAGATAAGCAAGCTCGTTTGGAACTTTTTCTAAAACCGGTAGATTTTTAAGTTCTGTCTCTATTTCTTTTTCTCTACCTTCTGACTTTAGTTTTTGAATAAGTTCTTCTCTTGCTTTTGTATTGTTATTGCAATAGATAATAGCTTTGTTTTGCCAATACTTACAAACTTCAATACCTAAGTGTCTTGAACCTGAATGAGTTACTAAGTAGTAATCACCGTTTTCATCTTTGTTTAATTCTTGAAAATGGTTACCTCCTCCGAGTGTACCTAAAGCAAGAAGTTCTTTCTCGGGGTTTACATTCGCAATAAGTTTTGACAAATCCACATTCTTACAGAAAGGATGTTTTGTTTTTCGATGTTTCATACCCATTGGAACTCTCTGTCTCCAAACTTTATCTAGATTTTTCAAATCAAAATGAAAATCTTTTGAAATTTTTAAAACCTGCATTCCACAGGATACATCAACTCCAACAAGATTTGGACAGACTCTTCCATTTATTTTCTGTGTAAAACCTATTACACAACCGGAACCTGCATGTACGTCTGGCATAATTGCAATATTACAACCCTCTGCCCATTTTTGATTCAACAGATTTATAATTTGCTTATGAGCCTCATCTTCGAGTTTTGTCCAATCTGAAACCAAAACCTTTGCTGTACCGTATTTTCCTGTAATCTCAATCATTTGCTTTCTCCTAGTTTTCAAGAATAGCTCTTATCTGTTGAATTTGATTCCTTATTGTATTCCTATACTGAATCATCCTTTGAAGTTCCTGCTCGGTTATTTGAATATCATATTTTTCAACATCGTTAACCCAACCAAAATAAGTATTCAATTCATTTGCATTATCCTCAAGTTGCTTAATGATAAAATTCCAATCCTGATTTACTGGCGCAGTTTCCAACATTTTATCAAAATAATTATCGTAACGACTAAGCCTTTTATCAAGAGCAGATAAATCTATTTTTGCTTCCTTAAGGAGATTGTTGACTGTTATCAACCTTGAAAAGTTTTCTTGCAATTGATTTGCTTGTAGCAAAAAAGTTTTTGCATCCTGTGAAATCATTTTCTAACCTCATTTGATTTAGTTTCTCGCATACTATGCAGTAGAAAGTTTACTCGCCTGTTTTCTCTTTTTGAATTACGTTCTCCCCGTAACGATTTTTATAAGCAACTTCGTCTGGATCGTTTTCATTTACTGGATTAGACTCAAGACTGAAAACTTTTGGACCATCCCCAAATTCGTAACCGTAACCCTCGAAACTGTTTACGATGATATCTGAAATATGATCAGCATTTGCCTGCAACATTACAATTGCATCCCCAAAACCATCTGCAATAGCCTTGTCGCAAAGCTCTTTCAATTTGTTTACTGTCATTTCGTTTGCCATAATTTAATCCTCCGAATAGGTTTGAATAGTTACAGAACCCAAAGCTTTTTTATCCCAATAAAGAACAGCTTCTGAAGAATACGGATCGTTTCCATCTCCTAGTCCTAAATGCTCGCAAACAACCTTTTCAATCAAACGCTCCATCTGAAGGTTTGGATTTGCAAGGAGCTTTTCCTGTTCTTCAATTTTTGCTTTCAACCTTGCAATTTCTTTTTCCTTATCTTCAAGAGCCTCCTGAATTTTCTCCTCAACATCCCGTTTTGGAGTCATATATTTGCAAGCAATCTGCTCTATTTCTTTTGCACGAGATTCAGAAATTTTTAACTTTCGAACCTCTGAATAAACGTCCCAACAGCTTTCCTTATACCAACCCATCTTTTCGTACCTCTAGTGTTTTGTATGACGAGCCGAAAGTTTAGCCGCTCTTCCTTGTTGATAAGCCATTTCGACAATATTAGCTAATGCAAGTTTAGTCATTTCAAACTTGGCGTTGTTAACTTGCGGCCAAATCTCTTTTTCAAAAAGCTCTGCGGAATCGTTTGTCTCCCATTCCTCACATTTCTCTTTTTCTGTATTATAAAAAGCCTTCCATTCGCTAAAAGTTTTCAAATCTGAATCATTTACTCTTTTTCTCACAGTTACTCTCAAAAGCCTTTCATTTAACGTGCATTCTTGACTCGTAATTTTTGAAAGCTGGCAGAGTCTTATAAATTCCAAAAAATAAGTATCTGCGAAATCATCATAAGTCATTTTTTCTTTATACTTTTCCTGAAATTTCTTGTAAATACTTTCGCATTCTTCCAAAGAGCGTTTTGCAGACTTTGTATCATAACCTGTAAAGCATCTCAGGTACTCCTCAAAGTCTTCTTTTTGATCAACGTTTTTAGCGTATTCATCTATTGAAATCATTTTTTCACCTTTATTGTCAATAACAATATTTTTGTGTTTAGTTTCAGAGTGTTCTTTTCCTTTACCTCTGATAAAAGCATCCATTGATTCCTTATCCTGAAAATTCATATTACTCAAAATCCTCTTCCTCGCCGAACATTACATCCCAACAAGCCTGGCAAATTCCCGATATAAACAACTCTCTATACCTCGGGCTCATATCAGGAAAAACCTCTTGAATTGGCCTTGGATCTGTTGCAGCATTCCAAAACTGAGCAGCTACATATGTTTCTTCAGAACAAGGAATCTGAATAATGTTTCCACAACATGTACACTGAGTTGCTATGTGTTTCATTTTTAGACCTTTTACTTATTGATTCATTGACCATTCAGCGTCTTTGTCTACACCGAACTTATTATCTTCTGTAGATGCATCCTTAATGCAGTTCTTGACGGCATTTATAACATACTTTGTCAATTCTTCCTTTGTTACAGTCGGGGGTACATCAATTGAATAACTGACTTCTACTGTTCCAAATACTTTCATAGTCTTCCTCGCAATTCTATTGAAAAATGACACTTATTTCTTTTCCAAAACACCTGGAAACGCTTTTTCAAAACGCTTTACGTAAGGAATTAAATCCTTCACTTTTCCTTCACGCTCTGTACCAATTCTACACTCAACGTAATTCTTCAAATCGTGGTAAATCTCGTCAATCACGTTTTCTCTTCCTCTCCAAGGATTGCCTTTATCTGTTCCGCAGAAATATGTATAGCCCGAACTTGAAGCTCTATTTGGAATTCCAAGTGTATAGATGTTTGCGTATGTATCGTTATCTATTGTACACTTTGTAAAACCTCTCCGCTTCGGAAGACTTAAAAGAAACTGATGATCGAGTAATGTCATTTCTGAACCTCCTGCTCTTCCCACCTTTTATTGAATCTTTGCATGCGTTTAAAAGTCTCTTTTGCAAACTTCATTGCAGCTTTGAATTCCTTTTCGATACGTGGCTTTCCATCTGCACCTTTTACTTTATATTCTCCAGTCTTGAGTTTTTCAATCATTGGAAAATGTTTGTGAGATGTACAAACAATTACCCAACGACCGTTCATCTGTTCCGTTTCGAATTTAAATGTTTTCATTTTTTCGTTACCTCTTGTCAGTAAATATAGGGTTTAAGTTTTTGAATTTAGCGATTTTTTTCTAAAAAACTTTTTTCCTTTATATAATGGAAACAAAAAACTTTTTTCTTTTTTCGCAAATTTTTACAGAACATTTTGACAATACAGTCCCTATATTATAAACAGTGAGGTACGAAAGATGAAATTTTACAATGAAAAAGGCCAGGTTTTTGAAGCAACAAGTACAAAAGAGTTGATTGCAAAAGTGGATCTCACAGACGCAGATTCTGTATCTATTTACTGTCACTTATTTGACTTACAAGTGTATATCACACTTTATTATATGCGCAGCGAGAAATATGAGCCTGTTGAAATCTCAAGATTTTTCACGGTTTTGAACCCTGACGCAAAATCAATTACAGACAAATACAACAAAAATGGATATAATGGAAGCACCTCCGCTCTTAAATCTGGCGATGTTGCTAAAATCGTAAAACAGATTTTGAAAAAGGTTGGAAGAGAAGATTCAAGCTATTGTTCAGCAAAGTTTTACAATGATCATATTGACGAGCTGAAAGAAGGCTTGAGAAACAAGTTCAAGAGAGAACAGTTTTTGGTACGCGCACAAGAGTTCAAATCTGAGCTGAATGCTTTGCTAGACAAGTACGGTTTCGAATTTGAAGGCCGCGCTGAGTCTGATTACGATACAAACTCTGCAAGTGCAGCTGTTTATGTAAAAGAAAAAGAAGTCGTAGATTCAAAAAGACACTGTATCGAAATCATGAATTTTTATGATGACAATGAAATCGAATTTCCAGAAATGGAAGCAGATTGCGTTGAACAGCAGTCGTACAACTAAAGTGAGGAAAGAAAATGAGCAAGACTTTAAGGCCAATAAATCAGCTAAAATGCTTTGAAAAGGCAAAAGATAAAACAGAGTTTTTAATTGCAGCAAAATGTAGATTCGGTAAGACTTTTGTTGCATCAGAAATTGCTGTAAATGGTTGGCATTCAGAAAAGATTTTAATTGTTTCTGGAATGAAAGCTGTAGAAAAAGAATGGACGACTCTTTTTGAAGAACAGTACCCTGATTTCAAAAATTTCACTTTTGCAACGGTTCAAGCCGCAGGTATGGATTCGGAGAAAGCTAAAAAGCTTAAAGAGGAGTATAAAGGCTGTACTCTTATTTTTGATGAAGCTCATTTTGGAGAACAAACAGATAGAACCCAGGAAATTATTAGGAGTATAAACCCTTCAAGAAAGTTGTACCTTACAGCAACTCCGTATACTTGCTCACTTGTAAAACAATTTTCAAAGGAAAATCAATTCAATTATTCAATTCAGGACGAGTTTGAGGATTATTTTAAAAATCCCGAAAACTTTGTCAAGCAAAACAATTACACCCCTGTTTCCGTAAAGCTTTCAATTCTACAATCTAATGAATTGTACAAAAAGGATAGCGGTATAGAGGTTTGGACAAAAGAGGCTTGGCAGGAGTTCAAAAAAGAACTCGATAACAAAAACTACAAAACCTTTATTTACTTTGCACAAAGTACTAAACAGGTTGCTGCAGTTAAAAAAGCTTTTGAAAAGTTTGATGAATTGAAAGGTCATATTTATCTACTCTCAGATATAGAAGATTCAGATGAAGAAAACACTCGTAAATATTATGAGGATGTGAAAACAGCTACAGAAAAATGTTACGAAGCAAAACAGAAAAATGAATACTTTTGTATTATTGCTTGCAAACGAGGTGGTACAGGGGTAACTTTTAGAGGTTTGGATTGTGTCGTTTTTTACAATGCTCCAAATTCAGCAATCGATTTTATTCAGAAAAGCTATCGTTGCGCAAACCCTGATGAAAATAAAAAAGAGGCTACTGTTTATTGTTTCAATAAAGAGTCAGCTTTGAATGTTTATTTGAGAACAAATCAGCTCGAAGCTGCTCGTAAAGGAAAAGATCCAAAAGACAATTTTGAAGACTTCAAAAGATTCTTCCAGCTTGAAGGTGATTTTAAGGATTACGACTTCGGGACTTTGATTCAGGAATTAGGAAAGTCTTTCAGCTGGAGATTGTTTGATGTTTCAGGTATTGATTTGAGTCTTTTTGATGAAAAAGGTTTTTCGGTTGTAACTAAAACGGCAAAGGATTCTAAAAAGGATGAAAAAGAGCTGAAAGAGAAAGGAGAGAGCTCTAATAAAAAGAGTTCTCAAGATAATACAAAGGTTGATTCTAAAAAAGAAGAAATCCTTGAAAAGAAGAGAGAAGCAATTTTCAAAATCTTTGTGAGAATGTTTAATGAAGTTGAGTATGTACAGGAGGTTTTCAATTTCGATATTCAGAAAACAGAAACATACCCTGAAATTGTTTGGTCTAAAATTGGAATTAAATTCCCAAAAGATCAGTGGAAGCTTTTGATTTCAAACAACGGTAAAGCTGTGGAAAAGTATCTTGAAAATCAGAATACCAAATTTGCAAAGAGAAAGGAAAATACAAAGGAGAAAGAGAAAAAGTTTAGAGAAAAAACAAAAGAGGAACTCAAAGCAAAGTACAAAGAAGCTTTCACAAAAACCGTAAAAGAAGTAGAAACACGTGACTCCGGGCTTCAGGCTGAATTGAGAAGACTTTCGGTTGAAAAGAATGGAATTATTTTCGGAAAAGTCTTAGAGGGTTGCGAGTACGCTCACATTACTCCTTTTAGTGATGTAAAGTGTACAGATGTTTCTTTTGACTTTGAAAACGGCCTTATTCTTCCACGCAACCTGCATCGTTGCTGGGATGATGGATTTATTGATTTTGAAATTTTGGAGGACAATCACTTGAAAGTCGTTGTACTAAAAGATGTGTATGATACGGGTTTTATAAACGGTGCAGTTTCTGATAAGTCAATTTCAGAAGGTCAAAAATATTTCTTGAGTCAGAGAGGTACAAAATGAAAACTAAACTTGAATTGATTAAAAATTATCCAACTGAATCTCTGAAAAACTGGGGAGATTATTTTGGGTATCCTGAGGGTATTTGTGAAAAAATGACCGATATGGTTGACTGCGATTGGAATTCTGCTAAAATTGCTGTACTTGATGATTTTGGTTTTCAGATGATTAATTACCTGTTGAATACCAAAAATGTTCCTCTGCAAAATATTTATTTTCTTGTAAGTGAGAGTGATGAATCAAAAGTTGAGTTGATAAAAAAATGGTATTCCAATTTCATTGAAAATGAAATTTCATCTGTCTATAATA
>Ga0247608_10004041_pt1 | contig 16696 bp, 15 predicted proteins | sample 176DNAGHGlowgp2_FD_193490 | JGI IMG/M metagenome (GOLD analysis project Ga0247608, IMG submission 193490) | Sheep rumen microbial communities from Palmerston North, Manawatu-Wanganui, New Zealand - 1766 DNA GHGlow gp2 | ecosystem: Host-associated > Mammals > Digestive system > Stomach > Rumen ... | reverse complement strand
GGAAGTGGTTATAAATTCTTAAGTAACTTTAATCATACAATAGTGGATGTAGTACCTAGTTTAGTTCAATTAACAAGTGATTTTAAATATCTAAAACTATGGGATGGAGTAAGAAGTGATGTTGTTTTAGAATTGTTTGAAGATGATAAATATATAGCTACAGAATCTGGTGAAATTCAATTAACTAATTATGGTGTTAGTGGTATATGTGTATTTAATTTAAGTCATTATGTTACTAGAGGTATAAAGAATCATAAATATACTATATCTATTAACTTTGTGCCTTTTATAGATACGTTGATTACTCCATGGATGGATAATTATAGTAAGAAGAATAGTGATAAGAAATTATATAATTTATTAGAAGGATTATTAAATACTAAGTTAATTGAGATTATATTAAAGGTAAGTAATATTGATGGTAATAGATATTATAATGATTTAAGTAATGATGAGAAATTAATTCTTTGTAAGAATTTAAAAGGATTAAAAATAAATATTATTGGACATAAGTCATTTGATAATTCGCAAATATGTAGTGGTGGAGTTAAACTTAGTGAAATAGATTATAATACTTTTGAATCTAAATTAGTTAGTAATTTATATATAACTGGAGAGTTACTTGATATGAATGGTATTTGTGGTGGATATAACTTAACTACTTGTTGGATAAGTGGTATTTTATCAGGTCGTGCTATAGGTGATAAATATGATTAGAGTTAGAGGCATTAAATTATTAATAGAAGAAGCAACTGAAGAAAATCTATTAAAGAAAACTTGTAAAAAATTAAAAATTAATAGTATTAATAATTATAAAATTGTAAAGAAAAGTATTGATGCTAGAGATAAGAATAATATTTACTATGTATATGAATTAGATATAGATACAAATAATAAAGTAAGAATTGATAATAAAGATATATTTAATACACCTAATGAAGAATATAGATATGAGATTACTGGTACTAATAAATTAAACAATAGAATAGTAATTGTTGGTAGTGGTCCAGCTGGATTATTTTGTTCATATTTACTTAGTGAAGCAGGGTATTCTCCATTAATAATAGAACAAGGTTCTCCTATAGAGAAACGTGTTAAAGATGTAGAAGAGTTCTTTAATACTAATAAATTGAATGTTTTATCTAATATTCAATTTGGAGAAGGTGGAGCAGGAACTTTCTCTGATGGTAAGTTAAACACTTTAGTAAAAGATAAGAGATTTATCGGTAAAAAAGTCTTTGAAATATTTATAGAGAATGGTGCACCTAGTGAAATATTATATTTAAATAAACCTCATATTGGTACTGATATATTAAGAAAAGTAATAGTTAATATGAGAAATAAAATTATTTCTATGGGTGGAGAATTTAGATTTAATACTAAAATGACTGATATTAATATAGAAAACAATAAAGTAAGTAGTATCATTGTAAATGATAATGAAAAAATAGATTGTGATGTATTAGTTTTAGCTATAGGACACTCATCACGTGATACATTTAAGTTATTATATGATAAAGGTATTACTATGAAGAGTAAAAATTTTGCAGTAGGTTTTCGTATTGAACATAATCAAGATATGATTAATAAGAGTCAATATGGATCTAAATATAAATTACTTCCTCCAGCAGATTATAAATTAACTCATCAATGTAGTAATGGTAGAGGAGTATATTCATTTTGTATGTGTCCTGGAGGATTTGTTGTAAATGCTTCAAGTGAAGAAGGCCGTTTAGTAGTTAATGGAATGAGTAATTATAATCGAGATGAAAAGAATTCTAATAGTGCGATAGTAGTTACAGTTACTAATAAAGATTATGGTGATGGGGTTCTTTCTGGAGTAGAATATCAAAGAAGATTAGAAGAAAAAGCTTATTCTTTAGGAAATGGTTTGATTCCTATACAAACTTATGGTGATTTTAAATCAAATAAAGAAACAGTTTCTTTAGGAGAAGTAATACCTAACACTAAGGGGGACTATAAACTTAGTAATTTAAGAAGTGTTTTTTCGGAAGATATTAATTCATCTTTAATAGAGGGAATAGAAAATTTTGGTAATAAAATAGATGGATTTAATAGATCAGATAGTATTTTATTAGGAGTAGAATCTAGAACTAGTTCTCCTGTTGTTATAGAGAGAGATGAAGAGTTTAATTCTAGTGTTTTAGGAATATATCCATGTGGAGAAGGAGCTGGTTATGCTGGAGGTATAACTACTGCTTCAATGGATGGAATAAAAGTATTTGAAAAGATAATAGAAAAGTATTATAATTAAGAACTTGTGGGGTGAATTTATGGTAAGAATGGTAAATAATATAGATGAAGCAAATTGTATAACACATTCAGGTACAATGCATGCAGATGAAGTTTTTGCAACTGCTTTTCTTGATTTATATTTAGAAAATGTAAAAGTGTATAGAACTGGTAGAATAGATGGTTATACTGGTGATGCAATAATCTATGATATTGGTAGAGGTAAGTATGATCATCATCAAATAGATGCCGAGAAAAGGGATAATGGCATTACTTATTCATCTTTAGGGCTTTTATGGAGAGAGTTTGGAAGAGATTTCTTGAGAAAATATAATTTTTCTAATATTGAAGAAGTATGGAATGGAATAGATAAAGATTTAATAGAAGGAATAGATGCTGATGATAATGGGGTGTTTCCTAAGATAGAAGCTAATTATAAAGCAAAGACATTACCTAATGTTATTAAAATTTTTAATCCTAGTTATGATTCCGGAGAAAATGAAACTGAACAATTCTTAAAAGCTGTAAAACTAGCTAAAATGATATTAGAAGAGGAGATTGTATATATAAATGGAAAAATAATTTCTGATCATAAAGTTACAGAAATAATTAATAATTCCGATATAAGTAAGGGTTATTTATATTTAGATGAATATTTTCCATATGAAGATGCTATTTTAAATCATCCTCAAGGAGATAAAATACTTTTTGTGGCATTTCCATCTAATAGAGGAGGATATGCCATTAAAACAGTTAGTAAGAGTGTAGATGATAAAACGGCTAGAAGATTATTTCCGGAAGAATGGGCTGGTTTACAAGATTCTCAATTAGAAGAAGTATCAGAAATTCCTGGATTAAGATTTTGCCATACAGGAAGATTTATAGTTAATTGTAGTAGTATAGAAGCAATGGAAAAAGTACTAGATATAGTATGTAAACAAATGTAAAAACAATTATTAAAATACTTAGAATTATTGAAAATAAATAATTAAAATTATATTATTAATTAGAGGTGTATTTATGTATCAATACAATAGAAAAAGAGAAATAATAAAAAATACTATATATATAATATTTATTTTATTACTTGCGGTAATACCTACTTATTATATTTATAATAAATTTCAAGGAGATGGAGATATTAGTGTTAATGGAGCATCTTTAGATGTTACATATCATGAAAAAAATGGTGCTAAAGTTTCTTTAACAAAAGTTACTCCAGTTACGGATTCTGTTGGATTATCTTCAAATGCTTATAATATTACGATAAAAAATAATTTAACTGAAAAAGTTAATTATAAAGTATTAATAGAAGATGATTTAGACAGTATAAAAAATGATGCTTGTGAGGAATTTTTAATACCTAAAGAATTTATAAAGATATCTATTAAAACTGATAAGATGCCTAATAAGATTTATACATTAACTGAATTAGAAAATAATGAATTATTAATTGATACTATGGAGGCATTGGAAAAGAAGAATATTTCTATACGTTTGTGGGTTGCTCAATATAGTAATATTCCGACAGGAAGTAAGATGCATTATCATGGAATTTTAAAAGTATTAGAGGAAAATGATTAGGTGAAATATGAATATTGATTTAAGTTTATTAAATAGTAATGCAGTTAGTGAAATAGATATAAGTAATACTTATTCTATACCTAAAAGTTATTATGAAAATATGGATATTGTTTCTATTGATGAAGTTAAAGTAAATGGTAAAATAAGAAGAATAGATAATGAGGATTTAGAACCAACTTTATATATTGATGCTGTAATAGATGGTGTGATGATTATACCAGATTCGATATCATTAGAAGAGGTAAAATATCCTTTTCATATAGAATATAATGATTTTTATGAAGAAATTGATAAAAATAATGAAAATACACTTGATATTTTCGCGTTTTTGTGGGAAAATATCGTATTAGAGGTCCCCTTACAGTTTACTAAGGTTACAGATCTCAGTAAATTTCATGGGGATGGATGGAAGTTAATTAGTGAAGAAGATAGAAATCACGAAGCTAATCCATTTAGTGAATTATTAAAAGAATTTGATAAGGAGTGATAATATGATGAAGTTAGACATTCAAATGTTTGCTGTTCCTTTCCGTAAAGTTTCAAAAACAAGAAAGAGAATGAGAAGAAGTCATAATGCTATGGAATTACCTGGTGTGACTAAATGTCCTAAATGTGGGGAAATGATTAAACCTCATAGAATTTGCCCTAAATGTGGAAGCTATAAAGGAAAAGTAGAAGTTGTAAAAGAAGCAGAATAATATCTGTTTTTTTTATGCCATAATGTGTTATAATTAAAATAGGTGAGGGTATGAAAAAGAATAAAAGGCATAGGTTTTCAATAGTTGAATTAATTTGTATTATTGTTATAGTTGGATTAATAATTACTATGAGTATATTTGCTGTTTTAAGAGCGTTGGAAAAAACTGAAGAAAATAGTAGATTAGCCCAAGAAGAGTTAATAATTAGGGCTTGTGAGAGATATATCACAAAGCATTTAGATGCGGCTCCTAAAGCTATAGGTGATAGTACTAATATAGAATTTGATAAGTTGAAAAGTTCAAATTATTTAACTGAAGATATTTATGATACTAATAAAGAGACGTGTATGGCACATTCGTATGTAAGGGTATATAAATTAAATAAAAATGAATATTCATATTTACCATATCTACATTGTGGGGAAAGTAAGAATAAAGAAACTAAAGAAAATTATGTAGAAGAAATACCTAATCCTGATGTTAATTTGTTATTTATAGATGGTAAAGAGGAAAATAATAATAATTTAATTTTTAATAATATAAATGAAAGTAGAATTTATATAGATATGAATGGCGGGGAGGATAGTTTTGGTAGAAAGATAGAATTATATAATTATGAAATAGTAATATATATGCGTACTAAGACTAATCCTAATTTAAAACAAGTTTATTCGTCAGGGGTTATTGATGCTAATAGAAGATATGCAGATGTTATTGATAAAAAAATAATGAGTTATGTAAACGCTAAAGATGCTACTGAAATAAAAGTAGTAGTGAGAACTATGAATGTATTAGGTGGAGTAAGTGAAGTTACATCTATAGCTCAAGCTAATAATAATGGAAACTAATATTTAATTAGTTTCTTTTTTTTGATATAATAATTTTGGTGAAGTATATGGAGAAATCTAAACTAATAATTTGTCCAAATGAAGAAAAGTTAAAGATACTTTTAGAACTTAATGGTGATAAAAAATTATATCCTATAAAGTTTATGACTAAAAAAGAGTATTTAAATAATTATTATTTTTCTTATGATGATGAGGCAATATATTATTTAATGAAAAAGTATCAATTCAATATAGATGTATGTAAGGTATATTTAAGTAATTTATATGTGGTTGATATTAATAAGAAGTATAATAATGAAAAATTGGAATTTTTGAAAAAGTTAAAAATAGAATTAATTGATAATAAATTATTAATTTTTAATAATGGTTTTTTAGAGTATTTAAAGGATAAAGATATAGAAGTTAGGAATTATTATGATTTAGATTTATATGAAGAAGAAGCATTAAATTATAAAAATGAAATTACTCCAGGAAATATTGAAGTTCCAGTGTATGAATTTAATACCATGGAAGATGAAGTTAGTTTTGTGTGTGAAAAGATTGTTGAATTATTAAATAGTGGTATAAATATAAATAAAATTAGTTTATGTAATGTTTCGGATGATTATTTTTATACATTAAAAAGAATATTTGGTTATTATAAGATACCTATTAATATTCCTTTTAAAAATAGTATCTATTCAACTAAAGTAGTAAAAGATTATTTAGATAATGGTATATTAGACTTAGATGATATTAATAAGTATGGTATTAATAAGAAATTAATTAATAATATAAGTAGTATTGATGATTCAATTAGTAGAGAGATACTAATTAATAATTTGAAAAACACTTATATTAGTAATGTTAAATATACTAATGCTATTAATATTAAAGATTTAAAAAATGAAGAGTTTTTGGATTCTGAATATGTATTTGTATTAGGATTTAATCAGGATGTTTTACCTAATAATTATAAAGATATAGAGTATATTAGTGATAAGGAAAAATCTGAAGTTAATATGTATCCAACAGATTATTTAAATAAGAGAGAAAAGGATACTATTATATATTTATTATCTAAAATTAAGAATTTGTATTTATCTTATAAATTAACTAGTCCTTTTACAGCTTTCTATGGATCTAGTTTAATTGATGAATTAAATTTGAAGGTTATAAAAAATTATAAGAGTAGTTTTAAATATTCTAATTTTCATAATGAATTATTATTAGGAGATATGTTGGATAAATATAACTTGTATGGAGAAAAAGATGAGTGTTTAGGTAAACTTTATAATACATATACTATTCCATACAATACCTATGATAATAAGTTTACTGGTATTAATAATGATACATATTTAACTAATTTAGCTTATCCATTGAAAATTAGTTATACATCACTTAATAGTTATAATGAATGTGCTTTCAAATATTATTTAAAATATGTTTTAAAGATAGAGGAATTTGAAAGTACTTTTCCAGCATTTGTTGGTAGTTTGTACCATGAGATATTATCACTTTATAGGAAGACTAATTTTGATTTAGAAATAGAGTTTAATAATTATTTAGAAAAAAGAGAATTAAGTTTAAAAGAAAAACTATTATTAGTAAGAATAAAAAAAGATTTAATAAAGTTTATTGAAGTATTAAGAAAACAGGAAGAGTATACTTCTTATAAAGATGAATTATATGAAAAGAAAGTTGAAATAGATTTAAATAAGAAAGTATCTGTTAAGTTTATAGGTTTTATTGATAAGATAATGTATTATAAAAACATTGAAGATACATATTTTTCTATAGTAGATTATAAAACGGGTACTATAGATACGCATATAGAATCTATGAAGTATGGATTACATATGCAATTACCAGTATATTTATATTTAATCCATTATGGCAGATGTTTTACTAATCCAATATTTACTGGTATATATTATCAAAATATATTGTTTAATTATCCTACTTTTGATGAGAAGTTGGAAAAAACTTTAAAGGATAGATATTTATTAAAGGGATATAGTACTGACGATATTAATGTTTTAAATAAATTTGATTCTACATATAAATCAAGTGAATTAATAAAATCTATGGGTTATAGTGATGAAAAAGGTTTTAGTAGATATACAAAATTAATTAATAATGATACTATGTATAACTTAATTAAATTTACTAAGAATGAAATAGATACTAAGACTGATAAGATATTAGAAGGAGATTTTTCTATTAATCCTAAGGTATATGATAAAGAAAGTGCATGCAAGTTCTGTTCTTTTAAAGATATTTGTTTTATGAAGGATAAAGATATTAAATATTTAGAAAAAGTTGATAGTTTAGATTTTCTAGGAGGTGAAGAGTAATGGCATGGACAGAAGAACAGCTACAAGCAATTAACCTAGAAGGTAAAAATATTATTGTTTCAGCAGGTGCTGGTTCAGGGAAAACGGCAGTACTTACTGAAAGAGTTAAAAGAAAATTATTGGATGGAATTCATATTAATAATTTATTAGTGCTTACATTTACGAATGCAGCGGCTAAAGAAATGAAAGATAGAATAAGAAAAGCCATTTTAAACACACCTAGTTTAAAGAATGAAATTAATTTAATAGATGGTGCTTATATAACTACATTTGATTCATTCTCACTATCAGTAGTAAAAAAATATCATACTAAACTTAATATTACTAATAATATCAAGATTAGTGATCAAGTAATTATAGATATAAAAACAAAAGAAATATTAGAAGAAATATTTGAAAAATACTATTTAACTCCTACTAGTGATTTTACTAAATTAATTAGTGATTTTTGTTTAAAAGATGATGAAGAGTTAAAAAATTACATTTTAAATTTATATAATAAAATATCTTTAAAATATGATAAAAAAACATATTTAGAAGAGTATTTTAATAATTTTGATGTAGATAAATATATAGATGATTATATTAATTTAATAAAGAAAAAACAGAGTATTTTGATTGATTTAGTGAAAAATCTTCCTAATTATTTTGAAAATGAATATATTTTAAAAATAGAAGATTGTCTTGGTAAATTAATTAATGCTACTACATATGATGAAATATTAAATTCTTTTGATTATGAAAGAACTCCTGTTGTACCTAAAGGTAGTAGTGAAGCTGCTAAAAATTTAAAGAAAAGTATATTTGAAGTAGCAAGTGAAATAAAAGAATTATGTATTTATAGTAATATCGGGGAAATGAAAGAAGAGATATTATCTACTAAGAATAATACTTTGGTTATTGTAGAAATCTTAAAAGAGTTAGATAAGAGATTAGAAGAATATAAGTTTAAAGAAGAAGTATTTAATTTTACTGATATTGCAAGACTTGCAATTAAGGTAGTAATGGATAATAAGGACGTACAAGATGAATTAAAAGAATCTTTCCAAGAAATACTTGTAGATGAGTATCAAGATACTTCGGATCTTCAAGAATTATTTATTAGTTTAATTTCTAAAAATAATGTTTATATGGTAGGAGATATAAAACAATCAATATACAGATTTAGAAATGCAAATCCGTATATATTTAAAAATAAATATGATTTATATAGTAATACTTCAGAAGGTGAAAAAATAGATTTAGTTAAAAATTTTAGATCTCGTAATGAAGTGTTAGATGGTATTAATGCATTATTTGATTTATTTATGGATGATGAATTTGGTGGAGCTGATTATCGAAAAAGTCATAGACTAGTATTTGGTAATAATAGATATAGTGAATTAGATACTACAGACAATTATGATTTGGAAATACTATCATATGATGAGAATAATTTAAATGGATTAGATAAAAGAGAAGAAGAAGCTTTCTTGATAGGTAATGATATTAAAAGTAAAATATCTAATTCTTATAAAGTCTTTGATAAAGAGGAAAATAAAGTAAGAAATTGTAAATATAGTGATTTTGTAATACTTTTGGATAAGAGCAAAGATTTCGATTTATATAAAAAGATATTTGAATATCTTCAATTACCATTAACGATTGTAAAAGAAGAAGAACTAACAAAAGATCAAGATATATTAGTAATTAGAAATTTACTTAGATTATTAATTTGTATTAAAGAAGATAGATTAGATAACGAATTTATTTATAGTTATATATCTATTTGTAGAAGTTTTTTATATAAACTAAGTGATGAGGAAATATATGAAATATATATAAAAAGTAACTATAAAGAAACAAATTTATATAAGAAGTGTTTAGATTTAATTCCTAGTATGGATATTACTAGTTTAAGTAGTTATTTAAGATATGTATTAGAAGAATTTAACTATGAAGAAAAATTATTAACTATTAATAATATTAAAAGTTATATTACTAGAAGTGAATATTTATATAATTTGGCTCATAGTATGGAAGAAGTGGGAAATACTATATATGACTTTGTAAATTACTTAAATGAGATATTTGACAATGATTATAGTCTTAAATTTAATACTAATACTGGCCAAACTAATAGTATTCGTATTATGACTATTCATAAATCTAAAGGATTAGAGTTTCCAATATGTTATTTTGGAGGTTTCTACAGTAGGTTTAGTTTATCTGAATTAACTGATAAAATAATTTATGATAATAAATATGGAATAGTTTTACCTAAAGTAGATGAATATTATAAAGATACAATATTAAAGACATTAATTAAAAAGAATACACGAAGAGAAGAAATTAGTGAAAGAATAAGACTATTGTATGTTGCTTTAACTAGAGCTAGAGAAAAAATGATTATAGTAATGCCTAAAATAGAAGAAAGTGAAGAAGTATTAAATATAGTACCAAGTTATGTGCGTGAAAAATATAATTCATTTTTGTCTATAATAAAGAGTATTTATTCAAATCTTTTAAATTATGTAAAAGAAGTGGAGACTGTAGGAGATAGAGACTATCAAAAAACTACTAGCCTTTCTATTACATTAGATTCTAGTGAAGAAAAGATTATTGTAAATGAGGTTAATGTAGAGACTGATGTACTTGAAGAGGTTCATTATTCTAAAGAAAAATTACATTTAATAAGTAAAGAAGAAAAAGATGTAATGAATTTTGGTACTAAGGTACATGAGATATTAGAATTAATTGATTTTAATAATTATAATTTAGATTTATATGATATAGATATATCTATTAAGAATAAGATTAATGCGTTTATAAATAGTGAATTTATGAGGGATAAATTAAATCTTAATATGTATAAAGAATATGAGTTTTTATATAGTGAAGATAATACTTTATCTCATGGAATAATTGATTTATTATTAGAAGATAATGATAAAATGATTATAGTAGATTATAAGTTAAAGAATATTGATGATGAAGCTTATGATAAACAACTTAATGGATATAGAAAATATATAGAAAATAGGACAGGAAAAAAGACTTATTGCTATCTATATTCAATACTTGATGAAAGGGTACGTGAGGTATGAAAAAAATATGTTTTGTATGTTTAGGAAATATTTGTCGAAGTCCTATGGCTATGTTTATTATGAAAGATAAAGTTAAGAAATTGGGCCTTTCTTCTAACTATTTAATAGAGTCTCGTGCTACTTCATATGAGGAAGAGGGTAATGATATGTATCCTCCAGCTAAAAGAATGCTTGAAGAAATGGGGATACCTTATACTAGACATTTTGCTAAGAGATTAGAAAAATCTGATTATGAAAAGTTTGATTATTTTATATGTATGGAAGATGATAATATAAAGAATATTAAGTATATTTTTGATGATTATGATAATAAAGTAATTAAATTATTAGATAGAAATATTGCAGATCCATGGTATACAGGTAATTTTATTAATACTTATAATGATTTAGTTGAAGGTATTGATTTATTTATTAAAAGAATAGGATAACTATTCTTTTTTTGTTGATAAACTAATAATTTTATGGTATACTATAGAACATTATTTAAAGGGGGAAATATCATGAGTATTGATCATCATATTGAAGATATGAGTGTTTCTGAATTACTTAGTTTTCTTGATTCAAAAAGAGTAAATACTGATAGATTGAGACAGGAAAATAGTAAATTAGAAAGTGCTTTTGAATCTTATAAAAATAGTAGAACTATCAAATATACTAGTAATTTAATGAATGATGATGTTTTTCCGAAAGAGATTGAAGATCTTGCGAAAGATGAAAAAGATTATTATCTTGGTGAATTTCTTAAACTAGAAAGTTTTGATAGAGAATCTGTTGAAGAAGTATTACCATCTCGTAATAATTATAATTATGAGAAAATAATATGCTATATTATGGCTGAAATTATTCGTCGTGAAATAAACCCAATAAAGGGATTAATTGTTGATATTAGTAATGAGAAAAATCCTGATAAAGATGATTTATTTGAGTTGAAAGAAGAATTATTAATCTCAAAATCTAAGGTTGATGTTTTAAGAGAAATATTATTAACTGAAGAGAAAAAAGAAACAATTGAAAAGAAGAATAATCTTATTTTTATGCCTATTGCTTTAGGTGAAGAAGTACGTATATTTGATGAGTTAAAGAGTATTCCTCAAGAAGAATATGCTGGTTTTATTGAACTATTTAAATCTATTAAAGATGGTACATTTAAAAATATTCGTAGATTTACTAATAATGAAAATTATAATGGTGGATTAGAAGTAAAGGGTAATGGTATACGTGTAGTATTTCAAAGATTGTCAAAAGATACTTATTGTATTATTACAATGTTTATGAAAAAAACACAAATAGATTATGGATATAGGAATAATTTAATTAATAGATATTCTGAATATAAGAGTGTAGAAAAAGAATTAAAGCAAAGAGTAAAAGATCCTTTATTTATTAATAAACATAAGGAATTTGAGAATAAATTATTTGAAATTTTAAGTAATGGAAAAATAAATGAAGGGGGATGTAAGTAATGACAAAAGAAGAATTAATAAATAAGATAAATGAGAGAATTGCTTATATAAACAGTCAATTAGAAAATCCTCCATTAGATTATATGTTTTATAATGAATTTATTAAAGAGAATAATTTAAAAAGTATTCCAGGATTATTACAAATACCATATGTTGATTTTATAGCGGCTGTTATATTCCCAACATTTGAATTTTCAAGTTTTAATGAATTACTTGAAGATATAATAAGTTTTAGACGTATATTTGAAGATTTAGATAGTCAAGAATTTACTGATATGAAGGGTATTTTTAGATTGTTTCTTAAGACTGCAAGACTAGGAATATTGGATATGATATTTAATGATGAAGATAAAGAACATGCTTTAGAAACACTTCATTCTATTGTAGCTCCTAAAAATTCAACTAGAAAAGAGTTAGATGTAATTCAAAGAGCGATGCTTACTATTGATAAGTTGATTATTAATAATGGAAAGCAAGGTTGGGATGTATCAAAATTAATTAAATATTATCGTGGTAAACCTGATGTTATGGATAATACTGTAGCTATTATTGATATGTTTAAAGAATTTAAAGAAGCTAAAGATGTGGACTTTTCTCAACCAAAATATAAAGAAGATTATCGAGTTCAAAAAACTTTTGAAGTATGTACTAGTATTGTTGAATGTAGAAAAATACTATGTCAAGAATATAAAAAGACAGAAGATAATCTATCAAATAGACTTAGTATATATAAGAGATTTTTAAATGATGTAGAAAATGCTTTTAAAAAAGATGAAATTACTAATTATGAGCTTATTATTCGTAATATAGATGATGAGGAATTAAAACAGGAATTTTTAAAACTTGTATGTTTACATAATATGAAAGAATATGATGAAGTAGAGAGAAAAAATAGAGAATTAAATGATAATTCTTTAACTAATTATTTATCAGTATTAAAAAGTAATGGTATTTCAAGAAACGAAGTTGATTTGAAAAAAATAGTAAATAATTCTTGTGATGATTTAGATAAGATGTTAAAAATATTAAATGCTATAGTAGGGGATAAAGAAAAAATTGTTAGAATCATAGAAACAAGTGATTTAAAAAGTGTTAAATATTTTCAAGAATTAAAAACTAGAGGAGTATTAACTAATGGAGCATTTATAAAGTATCCTGAATTGTTTGATTCTAATAGTGATTCTAGAAAAGCGTTTGATGAAAGTATTAAAATTATTAAAGATAATGAAATAGATACTACATTATTTAGTAAGAGTGTTGATGTATTAATAGAAAATGATAATTTAGATACTAATGTGAATATACTTAGATATTATGGGTTGCTTGATATATTAAAAACTACTAAGAAATTTTCGTTTTTAAAGAAGAATAATTTATTTGAAATAATTGATAAAGTGATTGAATTAGGATATGAAGATTTATTATTAGAAGATATAGGACTATTAAATGAAAACAATTGGGATAGGATTTATGTATTGAAGGCTATTGGGTTACAACCTACAGATAAAAAAGAATTAATTAAGTATTTGAGAGATGATAAATTCTTTGTTTCTGATACGTTATTAAAAAGGTACATAGATAATGCTTCAGAGTCTTATGGAAATTTAGATGTCAATTATGAAGTGAATATTATGGGGTTAGTTAAAAATCATGAAATATCAGAAAGAACATTAAATTTTGATGGAGTAATTATTTCTAAAAATAGAGTAGCTAGAAATCTTGTTGATGAAGTATTTGATGTGAATGATTTATTTAAAGCTATATTAAAAGATTGTATTTTAAGTATGGATGAAATAGATACTATTAAATCTTGTCTAAAAAATAAAGTATATAAATTAGATTATTAGTATGAATTTGTTGACATATATATATTAAAATGTTATAATCTATATGTTTGACGCCTCATGCTCAAACCGCATTGAGAAGGTAGAAACACTTATGTGTACCTTAAGAGCGAGTCTTAAGTTTAATAAAGGAGGTATTATATGAACGCTGTTGTTAAAGTTGGTGGAAAGCAATACTATGTTACAGAAGGTTCTGAAATTTTTGTAGAAAAATTAAATTGTGAAGCTGGAGACGTAGTTACTTTCGATCAAGTATTAATGCTTGATTCTAAAGTTGGAAATCCTTACCTTACAAACGTTACTGTTCAAGGCGAAGTAGTTAAGAATGGTAAAGCTAAGAAGATTAAAATCTTCAAATATAAGAGTAAAGATAGATCTAACCGTGTAACTCAAGGACATAGACAACCTTATACTAGAATTAAAATTACTAAAATTAATGGATAATTTATGATTAAAGTAGAAGTTGTTAAAGAAGATAATTTTTATAAAAAAGTTTCCATATTAGGTCATGCTATGTATGATGAATATGGTAAAGATATAGTATGTAGTGCAGTAAGTAGTATAGTTACTACGACAGTTAATGGAATACTTGCACTAGATAAGGATAGTCTAAATTATGAAGTTAAAAAAGAGGGTTTATTTATTACTAATATTAGTAATGATATAAATACTCAAAAATTAACTAATAATATGGTTAGTCTTTTAAAAGAGTTGGAAGATGAGTATCCAACAAATATTAAAGTTATGTAAGGAGGAGAATTATGAAGTTTTTAAGATTAGATATTCAATTATTTGCCCATCATAAAGGACAAGGATCAACATCTAATGGTCGTGATTCTGCAGGACGTAGACTTGGAGCTAAAGCAGCTGACGGAGAATTTGTAACAGCTGGTTCAATTATATATCGTCAAAGAGGTACTAAGGTATTCCCTGGTACTAATACAAGACGTGGAAATGATGATTCTATTTACACTACAGTTGATGGAATTGTTAAATTTGAACGTTTAGGAAGAGATAAGAAACAAGCTAGTGTATATCCAGTAGCAGAATAATAAATTTTAGAGCCATTATGGCTCTTTTTTTGATATAATTTAATTGGAGGGGATAATATGTTTGTAGATGAAGTAGAGATTAAAGTAGAAGCTGGTAAAGGTGGAGACGGTTGCCTAGCTTTTCGTCGTGAAAAATTTGTTGAAATGGGAGGCCCATATGGTGGTAATGGTGGCCATGGTGGAGATATCATTTTTAAAGTAGATGAAGGACTTTCTACACTTTTAGATCTAAGATATCAAAAAACATTGAAAGCCCCAAATGGTGAGAATGGAAGAGGTAAAAACCAACATGGTAAAGGAGCAGAACCATTAGTTGTTAAAGTTCCTTTAGGAACAGTAGTAACTGATTTAGATACAGGATTGGTTTTAGCTGACCTTTCGCATAAAGATCAAGAAGAAATAATTGCTAAAGGTGGTAGAGGAGGTAGAGGAAATACTGCATTTAAAACTCAGACTAATACAGCTCCTAACTTTGCAGAAAATGGAGAAGAAGGAGAACATAAAACTTTAAAGGTAGAAGTTAAGATGTTAGCTGACGTTGGACTTGTTGGATTACCTAGCGTTGGAAAAAGTACTATTATTTCATGTGTATCTAAATCAAAACCTAAAATTGCAGCATATCACTTTACAACATTAAATCCTAATTTGGGAGTTGTTAGAAGTAGTGATGGGAAAAGCTTTGTTATGGCTGACCTTCCAGGATTAATTGAAGGAGCTAGTGAAGGAGAAGGTTTAGGAGATAAATTCTTAAGACATATTGAAAGAACTAAAGTAATAGCTCATGTTATTGATATGGCTGGTAGTGAAGGAAGAAATCCTTATGAAGATTATTTATTAATTAATAAGGAATTAGAAGCCTTTAATGAAAAATTAATGAAGAAACCAATGATTATTATTGCTAATAAAATGGATTTACCTGAAGCAAAAGATAATCTAAAAGAATTTAAGAAAAAAGTGAATTTAAAAGTATTTGAAGTTAGTGCAGCTACTAATACAGGTTTACAAGCAGTAGTTGATTGTTTAGCTTCGATGTTAGAAGAAATACCTGAAAATCCTCTATATGATGATAGTCAAATAGAGAGTCATGTATTGTATAAATTTAAGAAAGAAGAACCATTTACTATTACTAAAGAGGATGATGTATGGGTAATAAGTGGTAAAGAAGTAGAAAGATTATTTAAAATGACTAAGTTTTCTAGTGATGAGGCAATATATAGATTTGCTAAGAAGTTAAGAAAAATGGGAATAGATCAAAAACTAGAAGAATTAGGTGCAGAAGTTGGAGATCAAGTTAGAATATTAGATTTCTATTTTGATTATAAGGATTAAAAACCTTTACTTTTAAAGGTTTTTATTATATAATAAAGACTTATAAAAAGGAGACATAATGATGGGGCTCAACAAGGAAAACACGGATAATAAAGTTCAGAGACTTGGACTTGTATTGGATTATTTACGAGAACATGAAAATGTTTTTAGTAGTTCGGAAAAAGATCTTATTTTAGCAAATATAAATAATGATGGGAGTT
>Ga0247608_10004040_pt1 | contig 16697 bp, 14 predicted proteins | sample 176DNAGHGlowgp2_FD_193490 | JGI IMG/M metagenome (GOLD analysis project Ga0247608, IMG submission 193490) | Sheep rumen microbial communities from Palmerston North, Manawatu-Wanganui, New Zealand - 1766 DNA GHGlow gp2 | ecosystem: Host-associated > Mammals > Digestive system > Stomach > Rumen ... | reverse complement strand
CTTTTGTTTTTTGATCTTGATAGTCTTGACGTTTTGAAGATGCTACTTCTCCTATATCTTTTCGAGCATTGCTAATTATATTAGCTACAGAAGCTACTACACCTATTACTGCAAGTATTGCTCCAATGGTTCCCGGTATACTTGTTAGTATTCCAGCCAAACCACCAGCGCCGCTTAATCCTTTTATCAAACCAGATACAGCAGTACCAATACTCTTTATACTATCAGCGATTTTTGCCCCTTTAAACGCAACCAGCAGCCCACTAATAGTAGTCAATACAGGCACAAGCCCACCAAGATTTGTGGTTATGTCAACTATAGTTGTACCAATTCCTACTAAACCTTTTACAAAACCAGAATCAATAGTAGTCCTTGCAAGATCTTGAAATGCACTCTTAAACTGAGTGATTCTACCTTGAATACTATCAAGATACTTCTCGTTACCTTCTGTGGCTTCACCAGTAGCTTCGCTGGCTTTTTGAACAGTATCTTCTACTACGTCCCAGTTCGCCATAATAGCGTTCAGGACTTTAACCTGTCTTGTACCAGCAGCCTTTTCGCCTAGATATTGCTTTTGTTTAGAGCTTAAAGTGTCCCATTTGCCAGCAAGGTCTTGAAGAATGTCGAATGTAGAACGCAGTTCACCATTCTGGTCTTCAATTTCAACGCCAGCATCACCAAATGCCTTTTTGAGCTTTGGCATAAATCCTGCTTCTTCTATTGCTTCGCCATCCTCTTTGACTCCACGAAGACGCTGGGATATTTGTATTACGATTCTGTTACTATCTGATTGCATTTTGTAACATTTAACCAGATTATGACTTGGCTTGATTCGCCAAGCGGATAGGTCTTTCGGCCTACCTCTCACGTTTCATTATTGAATATGTATATTCAATTGGATTATAGCGTGAGTCCAGACTGTACATTCATCCAAGATTTTCTCTTGGAGGGTGGTGACGCAATACTGTTACCAGTAAAGCGCAACGCAGTCGTTCGGGATTCATTATAGTTTATATCAAAACTTAATTAGTCTAATGATTGGGCATTAACAAATTAAGTTATAAAATCAGGATATATAATTATATCGTTTAGTATTATATCCCCGGATTCAGAAATATGATAATTGAACGAGTTATAGTTATCTAATATCCCGTTATTATCTATATACATATTAATCAGCTTACTACACAAATCTGGATTATTATTTATATCATACTCCCATAAATACAATATTTCAATATTATAATTATTTAATGTATAAGTATGTTTCGCTTTATCCTTACGTGCTCTTTTATTGTTTTTCTCTATATTACCTATATTGTGTTTAATTGATGGATTATTGTGCCAAAAATCTCCCATTACTTCTATCATTAAATTATATTCATCGAGATAAACATCTATTGAATAGTATTTTATCGAATACTCATTTTTATAAGATATGCTATTGTTGTCAAGAATCTCATTTACTTTAATGTGGGGCTTTGTCATCGTATTTCGTATTTTCCCGTTTGTTATCATTGAAATCATTCTCTCTGCTGCTATTGCTTTTCTTTCAGTTTCATTTTGATATTCTGAATACCAGATATTACTACATTCTTTTGAACAGAATCTTGCTTTATCGGCTTTTGATTGTTTTATTTTGAATTTCTTTCCACATTGTTCGCAAGTTAATTCTGCTTGTTTAAACTTTGGAGACAGTTCTCCAACTAAAGTTTCTTGATACTTATCTACACATTGTCTACAACAATATTTTTGTTCTTTATACTTGCTTCTAAATTCCTTTCCACACCAAGCACATTTTTTAATTTTATACTCGTCATTGTTCTTCATTCTGTCTTTATAGCAGCACTCAGGACAACAGTATTTTTCTTTGTGCCCTTTATAACCTTTCGTTTCTTTCCCACAATATGCACAATTAAATATCAACAATACTCATCACCTCTATAATAAAAATACAAATAAAAAAACACACAGCTTCCCAATTCTGTGTGACGATATAAACTATAATGATTTCCACGGCCTGAAGCTTCCCAGCCCTTTAGCCGTTATACACACCTTCCTATATCACATTACTATGATAGTGGGCAAATTTTTACCCATTGGCCACCGAGTTATCTCTTAACGTGGCGAACGCGCCCGTCAATAGACCCATTGACTCTTCCAAACTAGTATTAGTTTGAGCCAACGTACCACCAGCAGTAACAAGCATACTGGTGATATTGCCAAAGTCCAAAGGTTCTTTATTAGCGACGTTGTACAGTTCGTCAACAACTTGCATTGACTCGTTTGCTTGCTTATTATATGCTTTCAAAATAGAAATCATATCAGAAGCAGCAGCTTCCGTATTAGGAATGTCTACACCGACGTTAGTCATTACAAGTGCAGACTTTGCAAGCTCATTAGACTCCTGTAGATCGTAACCAGCACGAGAGAAGGTAGTAACTGCATCAATTACATCCTTACCAGTGCGGCCTACCTCTTTACCTGTTTTATATGCACTGTCTGTGAATTGAGCAAGTGATTCTCCAGATAGAGTAGTAACCTTCTGAAGCTCCATTAGAGAAGAGTCAAGAGAAGTTACCTCACTGACCATAGACTTGATAGTGCTAATACCCTTGTTAATAAGATAGAAAGAAGAAGTAAATCTTGCCAAATACTGCCCTAGCCCACCAAAGTTTTGAGAAAGCACTTGGCTCAGAGATTGAGATGGAGTAACTATATTACTTACATCTGAACCAAAGTTTCGTACTTCTTTACGGAGCAAAGCAATTTTCTGAGGATCAATATTATTAGTATCAATCTTATTGATTGCTTCAGATATTCTTTCAAAACTCTGTTCTATACCAGAATTAGCCTTGTCCGGGTTTGCTTGTATAAATTCGTCATACTTCTGTTTAAGGTTATTTAGTCGAGTTTGCAGATTCTCTAAGTCAAGTTGCATTGACTCACTCTTAAATGCAGTCTTTGCTTTCTCCCCAGATAATTCTAGCTCTTGATTAAATTGTTGTAGCTGCTTACTCCATTCGTCAAAACCCTTCTGATCCTTAACACTGTCTAAGGCTTGTCGAAGGCTTTCAATTTTCTGTTTTGCTTCATCAGAATATTGACCAGTTTGTTTTAACTCTTCTGCTTGAATGTCAAGCCCCCACTTGGCGTTAGACACTTTTTGCCCAACATCTTTCGCGGCTAGTTTGTCTCCACGCCACTGGGCTTTTTGTTGCTCAAGAACAGTACGTTTGGCTGCGGCTTCAGCTTCTCTTATTGCGTTTTCTTGTTCAGTTGTTAGTTTTCCAGAATAAGACTTCGCTTCATCAATTTTACTCTTCCAATAAGCAATTGCTTCATCAGCTTTCGCTTTGAAGTCGCCAGTTAAAGGATTGTTTTGACTAAAAGCCTTAGACTGCAAATCACTATACTTAATTGACTGGTCACTTAAATATTTAGTATTATAATCTGCCGCAGCTTTTTCGGCTTTTTTTATCTCGTCGTAATTTGTAGTTAATTGCTTTTCAAAAGTTTTGCTACCGTCTGTATTTATTCTTTGTGTTATTGTCTCGTACTTGCCAAGTTCTTTATTTATTTTTGCAATTGTTTTTACAGTGCGTCCACTGTCGTCAATAAACCTATCATATCTTACAAGGTTTCCTGTCAATTGCCCTCGATTAGTCTTTGCAGAATAAGTGCCGACTGAACCGCCAGTGTTTCTACCGCTATTCTTTTTGTTTATATTGCTTAGTCCACTATTTATATTTTGTATTCTTGCAATCGCATCGCTGTCATTTAGAGATACATCTATAGTCCATTTAGATTTTGTTAAGCCATTTAATTGATTCTTGATGTCACTTATCCCACTCAGTATATCCCTAAAATTATCAGTCAAGGTGATCTTACCAGACATATTTAATTTTTCTCGTATTTTGTCAATGTCAGTCATTGCACTTGCGACTACTGAATGCTCTGCCATAATTATCACCTTCTTATTCTCGATTTTTTAAACAATATCCAATAATCCTTGTACCTAGCTATCGCACAAGAATTACCAGTTATTATTCTCCTCCCAATGTTACTTTTGCTGTTACACAATCAGCCCATTCCCCAAGTTCACTCTGTATTCTATCTTGTATTATTCCATTCCAATATTGAGCCGCATTCGATAAGTATGGTCTTGGCAAGGGAACGCCAGACGCACCTCTCCCCATTACATAACCATGCCAGCCCCTTCCAAAGTTCATAAAACCACCAAGTTCGTCACCATAGTTCCAACCACCATAACGTCTATTAAATGGGGCAATTGGCGTGATACTAACTTCAAGATCACCAGCCTCAACGTGGTACGTTTCAGGCCAAGACAACGTTCCTCGTCTTTCATAAACTTCTGGACTATACGCACCATACACTTCTCCCCTTGCCCTATTGGCTAGGTCTTGCCGTATTTTGTCTGCAATTTCTTTCAGTATCCTATTTACCCGTGCCCTTAATTGCTTTTCTATGTCTTTAGCTATTGCGTCCAATGAATCAGCCATCCAATCACCTCTCTCCCTTCCTAAAAAAAACAATAGGGCGACACCACAACGGCACCGCCCTATCAATTCAATTCACATTATTCTTTTATTCGGCGTCTGCCTTTACTGCTTCAGTTACTTCACCAAGAACAAGTGGAGTATTCTGCTTAATAGCAAATACCTCTGCTTCAATCTTGTTCTTGATATACTCGTCAAAATCACCAACAGCGTCCATTACAATCTGCATCATTCGGTCATTCATCATCGCGAGTACACTATTTTTCACCATTTCAAAAGCCTTATATTGCGCTTCCTTATCAAACAGATTCTCAGCCTTCATGTTAGAAACATAAGTCTGCTGAACCTGATCTACAGAATCCTTGACCAACTGCTCAAACTTATCGAGATACTTAATCTGAGTATCGTTAGCTGCCTTCACCCGGATCAAATTAAAAGCATAAGGGATAAGCACAACAACAATTAGCTTTAGCACAGTTTCAATAATATACATGACAACTTCGTTCCAAGTCATATCTGTCACCCTCTTTTATAGAAAATCATTTTGTTCTTGTCTATCTGCGTATAGTTTTAAAATGTAATCATACTCTGCGTCCAAGAATCCATTCTCCGCTCCTGTATTTTTAAGGAGCTTTTCATAATCATCGTGGATCTCAATGATATGTCTGTATTCATCTTGTGTGTGTTTTCGTTTGTTCTTGCATGAATTGGCGAAGTCTAATATCTCCCACCTAATTCTCTTCATCTCGTTGTTATCGTTACTGTCCGACACTTCTTGAATCTTCCGTGTTAATTCTACCTTTACATCTTCAACTTCTTTTGATAGACAGGTTTTTACTTCATCAATTTTTTTAATCATCTCTGCACTCTTATCTCTATTCCCATTTATTTTCTTATATATCCAAACTACAGAATTCCTAATCGGCTTAAAAAATGCAGATAGAAATGCAATTATAGCAGTCAAAGATACGGCAATAGAACTAAACGTAGAAACAACCTTTAAAAATTGATCTACCTGTTCCACCGTTAATCACCCTCTCAAATTAGTTGGCTAGTTATTATATTATTATATCATAATATAACGATTAACCAATTGGCTCTTCTTTTTCAATAGTGCAACTAGGATAGTCATTTTCAGTTTCAGCTGTGTAAAGATTATTACCACCCTCTACAGTAAAGACATCATTAAAATACAAATCCACACAAGTGGATTCTTTCTGTTCGGGAAAATGTGATTCTACCAAAATCGCAACATCAGCATCATATATCTCTTTCCACGTCTTATCCAATGTGAATACTGTTTCATTTTCATCATTACTAGTTACCCTTGAATGCACAATTAAAATATTACTATTTCCACTACCACTTCCTGCATTGTTTTCAATTGCATCTGCAATTGCATCTAGTGCCGTAAGCAAATCATCGACAGAAGAATTATGACCTGGAATCCCGTCAAAAGCATCTACTATTCGATTTAAAGCAGTCAAAAAATCCTTAGACATTAGTGACATCCCCTCCAATTATATTATTCTGACGTATAAAGTAATTTCATATTATTATAATTACCTATAAAAACAAAAATACTGCTTTGCCGCAGCCTTAACCTCTGCATAAGTCCCCTTGGCCCTTGCAGTACTAGCACTCGCAGGATCATTTACATAAATGTATTTGCCATCATCTTTCCAGAGGCAACAAAAATGCGTTAACCCCTGTGTTTCCACAGGGCCAGACCATCTCTTCAATTTTGCAATAAACAATTTAATTTGCTTTCAATATTTTCATTATAATTTATAAAGTACAGCGCGACATTATTATCCTTACAATATTCTTCTTTTATATTATCGCACGTTTTTCTTACTTGATATTCATTTTCGCCACCAAAGTATTCAACTGGTTCAAAATGTTGTATTCCTTGATATTCAATAGCAGTGTTGATACTTGGGATATAGAAATCAAATTTTAGAAGTCTTTTATATTTACAATCAGAAAAAGTCTTCTGTTTTTCAAATTCTATCTTTTTGTCGGATAAATATTTTGCTATCATGTCTTCCCCTTTTGAAACTATACAACCACAACTTTGAATTTCGCCGCTTACCAAATGATTTGCTTGAACATTTACTATAGCGCCACAATCACATTGGCACTTGTATACTACTCTGCCACCATTTGAATTTTCAACTCTTGAAATTACAGTTAATTTATTAAAACGCTTGCCAACAAGGTCATTATATTGATGTATTCCGCATTCAAAGCACATTGCAATTGGTTTATTCTTATCGCGCAAGTGCTGAGATGCAACAATAAATTCTTTACCACATACTGGGCATACACAATTCCATTTTTTATGTTTCCCAGCACCACCTTTTTCATCGACAAGGCTTATAACTTTTATCCCATTTATTTCTTGACCAGTTAAATCTATATGCTTCCTCCCCATTTAACACCACCGATCTATAATGAAATACTTTTTTTTATTGCAAAATTGCACGGCGCTTCGCAAACAGGAATTTCACCTGAAAGCTACTTCCTTACGGAATGGTCGTTACACGTTCCTTTAATACAAAGGCTTCGCACGGTATTGGCATATGTTTTCACACTTAGCGTTCACCGTTAGCCGCAAAAAACGACACCCGACATTTATCGGTTCACCGTGTTAGGAGGCCATTTTGTTAACCTCCGTTTGTCCATTTGGACTTCTTAAAAGACACAACAACAAGCCCACCAGCTGCTAAACAGTTTTGCATGGTGACAAAACTACTTGTTTGAATGAACTTAGAAAAAGGATACTTGCCAGCAATAAATTTGTAGAAAGCCCAGCTTGTGCCAGACGAGGTTGTTCTGAATCCATTTGCAACAGACATAGCACAAGTTTCCTTGGGAGTAATATTCTTGTCAAACCATGTGGCTAGAATATCTGCCATTGAAGTTGGGCCACAACCAGAATTACGAATAGTTTGTTTCTTGTTGTAAGTTCCATTCTTTGTATAGGTGATCGATCCCCAGCGAGAATCGTATTGTTTGAAATTTATGGGTTGCTTCGTACTAGCCCAATTATCTACAACCGCACTACCACCATTCTGCTCTTCATCCACACCAAATAATGCCGCCCAAGTCTTCTTTCCAACTATACCATCTTGAACTAAATTCTTTGAAGCCTGAAAAGTCTTTACATGAGCAATTTCATCTTGCGTGTAAATGCCATCCAGTTTCATTGTTTCAAGTATAGTCTCAAGAGCGTAAACAAAAGCCCCCGTTGAACCGAAGCTCAGAACGGGAGCATTTTCCAGAATCTTTTTAATTGTATTCTTGCCAGCTTTACCATCAACCTCTAAGCCATGCTTTTCTTGATAGTCTAGCACAGCTTGCTCAGTGTCATTACCGAAAATGCCATCTGCTTTGATGCCCAGTATGAATTGAAGCGCTTTTACGAAATCACTACGACTTCCATATTTTAGTGTTTGAAAACTCATCCGTGCATCACCTCATCTACGTGAGTAGAAGGATCATACTCAATAACCTCTTCTTTTACTTGCTCAGAGCCTTGTTCTTCAGTTGCGATATTAAAAATCTTTTCGTATATAGATTGGAATATATTCATATGATACCTCCATTTTATGCTTCGATTTCACCAGTAATTTTGATATTGCCAATTGCGATATAGTATTGGTTATATGGCTTTTTAGTGACGTGTAGTCTTACATATGAGTATGCTGTAGTGTTATTGCAGTTAATTACACCCAATAGTGAACCACTAGCAGAAGTTGACCATTCTTTAAACGACGCAAGCTCAGTCCAGTTTTCTCCATCATTACTACCTTCAACTACGCCTTCTTCTGGATTAATAGTATAACCAGTTCTTGAATAGACACTCATCTTTATATTCTTCAAAGCAAAGTCTCTTACTTTTGTCTTTTGTTCTACATCGTCATAATATTTTTCTGTCATGTGCAGTGAAATCCAAGGCTGTAAGTCACTAGTATTATTAGCACTAACCCAACTAGCTCCCAGACTCGAATCAAATGCTTTCCATGCAGGATACGCACTACTCAATGTACTAGAAGCACTTGCAATGCAATCAACGCTATTATTACTTGTCATATTAGCCACCGGCCTCTTGACTGTGATAATAACCTTCGCGTCAGGATCGGTGTTCGGCTGACCAATTGACATCCAATGAGCGCCCATCTCAACAGCAGCACTTGATTTATTTACAATTTTAAGTGTAAATCCAATTGCGCTAATGTCATCGGCATAGACGCTACATTGACCAATGTTTGTATTAGTATTGCCCTCCTTATCTGAAGACGCGAGTCCACATATTATAACTGGAGTAGATATATATTTATTACTAAATTTAATTGATGTTAAACTACTTCCGTTAGATGCAATTGCAACATTATTTACTTTTCCGCTAAATATACCCAGCGCGGCTTGGCTATTCTCAAGATCACGAACTTCTTTTATACCGCCATATAAATAAGTGCCGTACTCACCATCAACTTCAAACTTTTTATCTTCCTCTGTCCCTGTACTTCTCATACCAACCGATACACCTACAGGTTCTACATCAAAATATGCACCAGCCTTTAAAACTGAAACTGTTACTGTAGTTGATGTGAAATAGTCACTTAACTTGAATGAGAAATCCCAATTGCTTGCAGAATCTATGATGGCTGGGAGTATAGTTCTATCGTTTTCATAAGATATGTCTGCTCCATCGTCACCACTGACAACATCTATTTTAGTTGAAGTATCAGAATCCCCTTCGCTGTACGTCAATTCTAACTTCCACCCGTTGTTATTCTCAACAGGTTTTGTAGAAGCGTCAAGTGTAAACCTTACATAATCGCCATCATCTGAAGGAATATAAATACTTTGACCGCCATCGTCAACATCCGCATTGTATCTTTCTACACTTACGTTTTTAAGAGATGGGCTAGAATAGTCAGCTACATCAAACGTACCAGAATCAGAAACGTCTTTGCCAGCACTATCAACAAGTGTATATGACCATGCAATTGTTCCGCTTTCATTAATAGTACCAACTTCAAAATAGTTATTATCAACCTGTGTTGCGCTATAAATTACATTCCCATATTGGTTCATCAATTGCAATGTCTGAGTAGCAGTCATAAAGCTATATCTAGGATCAAGCTCATACTCTACTGTGAATGCTGGACGTGACCAGCTTTTTACATACTTACCAAAGTGTCCCAGCGCGTTATGTGACTCGATGTCTTTATGGCTGACGCTTTTAATCTTTGGCGGCACAGCGTCTTTTACCAACTCATCTTGATCGAAGAAATATACGTTGATCTCCATTGGGGCATCTTTAGTAGCTCTCCAATAGAGATATGAATATTTACTACTACATGCCTTCGATATAATTTGAATCTGTGTTGCCTTCTCAAATTCTTCTGGGCTTGGCAGATTGCCAGTAAATGTATTAGTACATGAAGATACTGAAGCACCACTCTTTAAACTTACCACATCACTATCAAATGGCTTGGAGTCGCATATTAACCTACCATACAAATCCCACGTAGCTGTTCCATAGATAGTATGGTAGTGCTTAAATTCAATTCTGGTAATCGCACCAATCTTTTTTTGTGTATTACCGCTTACCTCAAACATACTAAGGTCGATTTTTATATTTATTTCTTTAGACCCAACTCCAGCAAGGGTATTATTCTTCCCCGTATACTTATATTTTATCAAATACTCAGTTGGTGCTGTTGCCAATTGTCCTCACCTCTTTTACACACCAGTCCATACTATACCACCTTTGCTACTTGGCTTCATAATCATATTGCCAAGTTCCATATTCTTCGCCTTCAACCTATCTCTATAGAATGAACCGACTGGCTCTTCCAAATCCTCACGCATAATGTGATAGCCTACGTTGTCTGTTACAGTTCTCCAAATACTATTCGGATGCTCCTCACCCTCTGAGTCAACATAAGAAGGCTGAGAAATGACTAAGCCGTCATCAGAGAATTGAAACCATTTGTCAATTGTCTCTTTTGTTTCAGAATAACTTTCATTTACTGAGTCAAGAAGAGTTCTGGCGTCAGTAATTTCGTTTTGTATGTTGCCAGTTACAATGTTGAAAGACTCATTGGTAGTTAGATTCAGCCCTTGCAGAGCAACTATATCAATCTGATCTGCCGATGTAATCTTAATAGTAGAGTTAGATGACAAATCAATTCCTGCCGCAGCTTCGGCACTTATCTGATTACTTGATTGTATTACTACATTTGCGGACACAATTCTAAGCATGTTGTCTGTCAATTGCATACTTGACTGTTGCCCGTCTGAGCTTTCAATAATCCAATCTATTCTATCTGTCTTTTGAGATACAGTGCTAACTTCCCCTTGGATATTGCTTACAACAGAATCAATACCATCAAGAGACACTAGGATACCAGCTACATCTTCACTAACTACTTCTACCCAGCTATTTGTAGAAATAAGGGTATCATCTTCAATATGGCAGTTACCATCAGAGTAGATAAGCATATTACCATCTTCATCTATTGTGGCTTCAAATACATCATCACGTTCGTTAGCATACAGAAGGTCGCCCTCGTCACTGAAGCCAAATACTATATTTTCAAGATCAAGAGGTACGACAGCTTGGTATGTTCTCTCACTATACCCATCAGAGCTTGGCTTAATCCATAAGTCACCCGGCTCTGCATCTAAAGGTTGAGTTTCTTGGCGATATGTCTTTGACTTCTTAGAAACAGTAATTGCTACATCGTCATACGCGACTTCCAAAGCACCGATTTGAGTTGTGTGATATTCACTCTTGTCCGCAAGTTGAGTAATTCTACCATTCTGCTGTGTGATTCTGGTTTCAATTGTAGTAATTTTAGTGTTCAGTTCATCAATATTAACCTCGTTTACAATTACCCATTCTTGCCCGTCCCATCGTTTAAGCAAATTAGGCGTCGAAGTAGAATCAATCCAAAGCATGTCTATCACAGGCTCACTCGGAGGAGTGTCAGAAATAACAGGATCAGACATATCTACAATTGTGAATTGAGTTGCAGCCTTCAATCTGTCATTTACTGATTCTATTGTTTGGTCTTCAACCTCGCATACAAATGTAGTCTTTGTATCTACTTCTCTGCCTGTAATATCTATATATTTACCATATATCTTTGCTACAGGTTCGCCAACTACATTACCAGAAGTGTCATATTGCTCCCAAGGTATAGTTTGACCATTTTTATTTATCCTATACCACCAATATGTATACCTACCTCCGTTAGCATCAACCTCTTGACCATTCTGAAACAGCCTACATGTAAGCCTTGAAGATCCAACAGTATTCTTAAAGATATTACCTCCAGAAGAGTCTATTGTGGCTTGAAAATTATCTGTCTTATCTGTCAGGGTGATTACACTATAGTATGTCTTTTGTTTATACGTGAGTTCGCATCTAATAGATGCCATGCCAACGATGCCGCTGCCAGCCACATTTAATGTTTGGGCTGTTGCACCACTTATAGGTTGCCAACTCCCAGAAACAAATTTTGACCATACAAAACTGCCCATAGGAGTAATAATTGGTGTGCTTCCATCATAAGCAACAGCTGTCAACCCTATATCTCCGTTATTGTTTAAGACCACAGTGCCCTTATCTGACAATATCGTCAGCACAACAGCAGCTTCACCGGGAGTACCACTTGCTCCACTATTTACCTTACTCCATGTGATACTCAAATTAGTTGCTACAGGATAAGTAATTGGCACAGTCAATGCGCCAAATTGCTGTCCTTCTCCACCAAGCGTCGCACCTTGCGTTGTACTAATGCTGATAGCAACTTCATTATTGTTACCATCAATTGTAGATACGGTCATGCCTTCAGGAATATCTGTAATAGGCACAACTCCAACAGTAGGCTTAACTTTCTCTGTGCCGATATAAGCTATTACATTACAGTTTATTGAAGTAGGATTTACTACACCATCCTTATCGCCAGCAAAAGTAATATTCTCATTTGTCAGAAATACTGTGGGCGCTGGAGAACCTTGACCGGGATCACCTTTTGCCCCGTCATATACTTTATAAATGCTGAAAATATCATAAACGTCTTGTTCGCTTGTAATAACTTTAATAGTAGCTACATTGTTGACAAATACTGAGTCTGAATCATGAACATATAGTTCATCATGATCAGCATTCAGATTATCAGAATTGCTCGGATAAACAACCCACCCATTGCTTGTTTTGTAGTACCATCCAGCAACAGTACACCCATCGGCAAATGCTTCAAGTCTAATTACTTCAGGAGATGGAGTCGAAGAATCATTGGAATACTTAAATACCTGTTCGCCTTCAATTCTAACATTCTTCGCAGTTACAACTTCACCAGTCTTAATGAGTGAATATGTAGTTTCAACTCTTGTTGAACTGGTAGTTCCATCTTGATTTAAATACCTTACATTGGCTATGTAGCTCAGTAAACCGCTTGTGACAGCACCAAGTTTATTTGCAGACACATGAAGTATATTTCCTGTAACTGTTTCATCTTCTTCTAATGCAGTTTCTTCACCAGATGACTCACGCCTCTTCCATGTGATAGTCAAATCAGTATCATCTAGTGAGATCTGAGTAGAGTTCATAACCACAACAGGAGTGATAATTAAGTCTGATTGACTCCAGTCGGGAATAAATGTTTGTTCAGTAGTATTGTAAAGCTGAGTCAGGGTAAAATTACTGCCTAAAGAAGCATATAGTATTCCATTGTCTGCCACATCTATAATGGCCTTTGAAGCATTAGCCAATATTTTATTATCTTTAGTAAACTCGCATTCAAAAGTAGCGTTATTTTTGACATCGGTAGAAGAAATAGTTATGCTCTTTTTGTCAATATGTTCGGCATCAGTATTCCATGAGACATCCGCATTAGGATTTGAACTTATTCTTCTCCAAGTGAAAGCAGATGCAAGAGTCTGGTCAGTAACATCTGTTTGGTCTTTATAAAGCCTTACTGACAAAGTGGCATTTTTAATTTCCTGAGAGAGGATGTCACTTGTAGAGATAATGTCCATGCGGTAGAAGATTTTGTCTTCGACAGCTTGATTGACAGCTAGAGTAATTGACTCATTGCCACTTAAATTGATGTCTTTCGCCATCACATTTACTTGATCTGCAACAGCTTGAGCCATCTTCTTTGTAAGAGTAAACGAAGTCCCAGAATCATTTGAAGTAACAAGAAGGCTAATCTTGCCGTCCATCATATTGATTACAGATTCGTTACTACCTAAATCAGCGCCTTGGACATTAGTAATGATATTAGTTGCAAGTGAACTTGTGAATGCTTCATTTGTAAATAGCTTATCGGTACTAATGTTTGACGCAATCAAATCCATAATATGCGCCTTTTTTGAGAATATCTCATCAGCATTTAATTGTGCGGTTGTTATGCTACTATCTACAATTCTATCGCCATAGACGCTTTTCTCTATCAGCCTATCGCCGCTCATGCTACCACTACTAATAAAGCTATTGGCTATAAGTTGTCCTGTGTCTTCATCAACACTTACAGGCGTCAAATGTCCATTAACGTTTATCGCAAGCTTCGCAACATTTAATTCTACGACATCTGCATCTCTGACCGCAAGGTTGCTAATATAATACTTATTAGCTGTAGCATCGCGCACAAATAAACTATCCGCATCTGCGTTCTTTATTTTTGCATAATCTATATCAGCGTTTGCTATTTCGGCCTTACCAATATCAGCAACAGCAGTTTTGATGTTCTGTACATCTATAACGTCATCATATTCACTTTCCGTAATTCGTCTTATTATTTCGGCGATGCCGTGCTGAAAGTCAGTAATCTTTCCAGTTGTAAAATTCGCATCATTTACAGCCCTTTGTGTTATATCGTTAAGCGCTCTAATTATCTTAGCAGAAGCGCTGTCAGAGGCAGACCCCGCATCGACAATATACTGCGCTACAGTATTTCGCAACCCGGTTACCCTTGATGCTGGGATAGACCCAGAAATTTCACCACCGCTGCCTCCACCAACGCCAGAGCCAGCATGATTTTTGATTTGATTTGAAACATAGGTCTTGTTGTTTTTATCTATGTTTGCATTCACGGCCTTCATTATTGCATCAGCAATAGTTTTGACCGCTTCCCTCTCTGTAGTCACCCATCCACCACCTCCCTTGTACTATCTATACTAAGTTAATTATCTTTTAGAGAATCAATCCCCACAACGTTATCAGGTTTATCTTCAACTTGCTTCTCTGCATTGTCTGTTTTATCTGCCTCAGTAATAGCGTTCGCCGCAGCAAACAGTGCAGATAAATCAGCATTCTTCAGCTTCTCAACATCTACGCTGTGCAGAATCTTATTGAAATCGCTCAACAGATCCTTGGCTTCTTCAAGCACAGAATCAAATCTTGCCAGAGGACGAGTCCGAGTAAGAATCTCATCGTCCAGATATTCAACAAACTCAGTGTACACATCATCAATTGCGGGAAGAAGTTCAACCTCCCAGAAATCACTATTTCGTATATTCATGACCTCATCGAAAATCTCAGAATTGGTCTTACCTTCAATTTCATAATCCGTGAATGCCAGTAGCATGGTAAAAGTTTCAGCATAATCTTGTAGATACTTATGATACATCTTATCTACAGCACCAAAGCATTTGTCTACCGCAAAGCTTACTAGGTCAATTAGACCGCTGTAAGAAATGCTAGTATATGTAATAGTAGGCATCTTGTTTTCAGTTTTATTCTCAACGTTCTTTTCAACATTCTTTTCAGTATTCATTTAATAATCTCCCTTCACATTCATTTATTACAGTTCGTGTTTTACCCACTTGTCGAACAGTTCTTTTGTCTTCGCATTCTTTGGGAATACAAAACACAACTTGTCATCTCTTCCTACAAATATATCAAGCGGCAGCGCACCATTTTTAAGGTACGCCGCCACCTGAGCAACATTCAAAATAATACAAGTTTCTTCTGGCATGTATGAATTGCCTGTCAAATTTGATGTTAGTCTCATTTTTGTTGCTGTTCTCCTGATCTTTCGCTCTATTATTAGCCGTTTTGAGATTGAATTAGATTCATTTTATTCTGCACTGCCTTGCTTATTTAAACCGTATCAATGTCATTTTAAATGTCCTTTAAGTTGCGACATACTATATTAGTGCATACAATTTATTTTAGCCGGGATCGTTTATGTTTATTAACACATTCCCAGATGCTATAGTAACTGGTTTATTTGAAAAACCGACAGGGGTTTCCGCACTACACTTAACCGAATTATTGGAAACAACAGTGTCAATATTCACGTTTTCGCTTGCATCGTACAAAAAATAATTACTAAAGAACGCTACACCATCAAACACGTTATTGCTGATAAACACGTTCGCACATGAATCCGAATATACCGCCGCTCCTGCTATATCTCTTATTGTGTTGTCTTGTACAATCGCTTCGCAATTGTTGAACAAATAAATCGGACTCGTGTTTGCGGCAGTTTGTATATGCGTGGGCCAATATGTATTAACGTGCATATGTACGGTATTACCACTAATAACTGCGCTCTGATGCCGTGAGCCACCGCTGATACAACACAAAATCCAGTTTTTATTATCGCGGGAAATCAAATTGCGAGATAATTCTAATGATTCGCCCATCCCATAATATAATCCGGCATATCCAAATCCGTCAACGATATTGTCAGTTATTACTATTGCTAAATTCTGTGCGGCACGGTTTATGGGCATAGAAACGCACCACGATGGAAGGTTCTTAATGGAATCAATATCTTCAAAACCCGGTATAGAATATTCTGCAGATACCGTTGCCCCGTTATCCTCACGGTCTTCATACCACCATGCACCCATCGTATGGAATCTGCAATTTTGCACAAACCATCCCCGCAAATATGGTAATGTTAAATCTTCGTTTGCAATCGGCCTGAACTCTACGCCAATTAAGCAATCACTAAAACCGCAATTGCGCACTATACAACTACGCCCGAACGCTGCAAGACCTTTGTTGTGATGCCTAAAATAGCAATCATAAATAGTTGCGTCCAAATTAACATCGCCACTATCCAAAATTAACTGCACGCCATTTGTTGAATAATTTCCCTCAAATGTAATATTCTGCAAGCGTATAGACGGGTACTTTAC